>Ga0078972_1001250_pt1 | contig 97445 bp, 88 predicted proteins | sample YelNatPaOPGAMG01_FD_67568 | JGI IMG/M metagenome (GOLD analysis project Ga0078972, IMG submission 67568) | Hot spring thermophilic microbial communities from Obsidian Pool, Yellowstone National Park, USA - OP-RAMG-01 (SPADES assembly) (version 2) | ecosystem: Environmental > Aquatic > Thermal... | reverse complement strand
CAAGAAGATTGTCGGCTACGAACTCAGCCGCCAGAGCAAGACCGGGGATTGGTTGCGTCCACTGCAACGCGCCGTGAACCGACAGTTCCCTCACGGCCTGCGGGAGAGCGGGAAGCTGCGCCTGGTCAGCGACAACGGTTGTCAACCCACCTCCGTGCGCTTCATGCAAGAGTGTCGGGCTTTAGGCGTTGAGCAAATCTTCACCAGCTACGACAACCCCAAGGGCAACGCCGATACCGAGCGGGTGATCCGCACGCTCAAGGAAGACCTCATCTGGCCCCGTGAGTGGCTCGCCGTCGAAGACCTCGAACAGGCTCTGGCGCGGTGGGTTGATGAGTACAACGAGGACTACCCGCATTCTGCCATCGGCTACCAAACACCTCACCAATTCGAAGCGTCGTTCCAACCACAACCCTCAACCCAATGGACTCCTCAATTCACCACTTGATTCACGGGGAGCAGTACAAACGTCTTCGTAACCCCTTGAAATCACGCTTTACACCGCTCACGGAGGCCGGATAGTATTGCACTGCAAAAGACAGTGCGCTTTACGGAGAGCGCGTCCAGTTCAAGTGAATAAGAATGTTGGACTACAAGATGACGATTGAGGAGCTAAGCCGTAAAAGTTCAAGAGTCGCACTAATCACTGTTCAAAGCCTATTTTTTGCCGTAGCCTGTGCCTTCGTCGTGTTCGGTATCGTGGCGGTGTCTATGAACGGTACCCAGGCGCTTCCCGGTTGCGGGATTCTTGCAACCCCGACCGTGGCATTTCTTGCTATCGGTATCGGGTTGATTCGCCGCCGCAAGCTCGCGCTGACAGTTGCGAAGTTCATACTTATCGTGGCGCTGGTGATTTTTGGTTTCGACCTTCTTTTTCTTCTGTTCTTCTTGGTGGTCGCTCGCGAGTTCCTTTTCTTCGAGGGCGGTTCCGGTTTCAAATGGTTGATTGCTTTGCTTATTGTGACTCCAATTCTATTCTGGCAGGTTTGTGGCTTGAGAAGAGACGAAGTGCAGCAGGAATTTATGAGTGGCACGAGTGTTCAAACATCCGATGGAGCTAACACGGCGCTCGGCGCGCCGCGTAGCTCACCTTGAGCGTTCGGCCAAACGACGTCACTCGCCATGAATACGCGCATTAACTTTGGCAGAATTGCGATCGTAACAGCCATAGCCGTCATCGCGGCGATCGCCCTCGCTTGGGCCAGCGGTTTGTTTCCGCAGCGCCGAGGGTCAGTTCCTGCGAACGCCGTGATGGTGATCGTGCCTTATCGTTACGCCGGCACATGGGTTTTCGATGACCCACGCGCAGGACTTGTCCGTGAGCCATTTGTGGCCGGTGTGCCTGAAATGATTGACCTTTTGGTCAGGGACATTCCGGATGCCACGAACGGTTTTCGGCTTCTCTTTTCGGCGCAGCCGTTTCCGGGTTACCAGAAGAAGCTCATCTGGTTGCGCGGTGATATGGGCGGCAACTACTACAAATTGGACGATCCGCCGATGGAGGGTTGGATTTGCCCGGCGATGTTCCGCTACTACAGAACCGCTCCGCGAGAGCTTTACGTGAAGGCCGAGCCGAAAAGGTGAGACACACCAATGGCCAAACAAGATCACTGGCGGAACAGCCGCCCCCTCTCCACCAGGCCCTCGACGGTAGAAGAGACTTTGTGGGAATAGCGGTGAGGGCGTGTGAATTGAGACAACGACGAGCGGGGTGCGACGGGGCGGTAGCGGCGCAACCATTTGCGGGCGGTGTTGCGGGAACAACCGAAGGCGCGAGCGGTGGCCTTAATGCCGTGGGCGCAGGCGTAAGCAACGAGTTTCTGACGTAGGAAGTAACGATCAGTTTTCATGCGATACAGCTCGAAGCAGTGGAGTCGCGGATTACTCGAAACGGGTCGTAGCTGACCAGCTTGGGGTGAGTGGCAATGGCGCGCATTTGTCTGCCACCCTCAGGCGGTAGGCCGGTGCTCTTTGGGAGAAGGATCAGAGTGTAGATTGTAGCTATCTCATACGCAGAGGACTCATCACCTTCAACTTCACCACCAGAAGGGCACAATCTATTCACCGACTCCCATTGGTCTAACCGGTACGGCTTGGCAGATTTTTTGGCGGCGCTATACACTGATGTACTTGGGATGGAGCACTCTTATTGATCCGCTTGATGTCGCGCTTTCATCTGTTATCTGCACTGAGGCCGGCTTGCTCTGTTCGATTCTGTTGCTCACAGCGTTTCTTGTGATCCATTTTTTGGAGTTGCTGAGAGCATATCGAGCGCTCGACTCTGTGCTGAAGGCAACACCGCCGAGCGGCGGCGTAGCCCAAACTTGAGCGTTAGCCACTTGCCTGACATCGCCCAGAGAGATTGTATTCGCCCCCCTACGGCAGTGGTGAGGTCTGCCACGCTCCGCTAAGCCACGGCCTTGCGCAACGCCTGATCAAGGTCGGCAATAATGTCGCCAACATCCTCAATGCTGATAGACAGGCGGACAAATTCCGGCGTGACACCGGTACGGGCCTGTTCTTCCGGCGTCAATTGCGAGTGCGTCGTCGAAGCGGGATGGATAATGAGCGATTTGGCGTCGCCGATGTTGGCGAAGTGGCTGAACAGCTTATGTCGTTGACCGCTACACACAGGCAGGGGATCTCCTCAGATGGCGAAATCCTCGTATTCGGGGCGGACTGTCTCTCGCGGTGGCGCCAGCATTCCGGCGGCGACGGTGGCGTTGGCGCCGGGTTCGATGAGGATGAAGGAGCCGGTCAGCCGGTTGGTGACGTAGCCGTCGTAAAACAACGGTTTGGCGGTGTGCAGACGGACGGCGCCGATGTCGTTCATGGTTAGTTCTGTCGCCGAGGGGTCCGGCTCGAATGTGCCGATGTCGAGACGATACTGGATATCGGTGACAATCGCCTGGACGGTATGGGTGGTGTGTTTGAGGAGGTATTTTCGGCCGGGCTGGAGCGGGCGCGGATGCATCCAACAGAGCCGGGCGGAGAGGTCTGTGCCGGCGCCGGGAAGATTCTCGCAGCCGACGATCATGTTACCGCGGCTGATGTCGAGGTCGTGTTCGAGGACAAGGGTGACCGATTGCGGGCAGAACGCTTCCTGCTGTTGACCGTCGCCGGTCCAGATTTGTTTCACGGAGGTGACGAAGCCACCGGGCAGGACCATGACCTTTTGTCCTGTGCGGACGATTCCGCCGGCGATCTGGCCGCTGAGGCCGCGAAAATCGTGCAGGGCAGGATTAGTGGGGTTGTTGGGGCGGTTGACCCATTGGACGGGGAACCGTAGGGCGTCGAGGTTCCAGTCGCTGGCGACATGAACGGTTTCCAGGTGCGCGAGCAACGTCGGGCCTTCGTACCATGGCGCGCGCGGCGAGGGGGTAACGACGTTGTCACCGTGCAGCGCGCTGATGGGGATGAACTTCACGTCCTTGATGTCCAATCGTGGCAGAAACTGCTCAAATTGATCGCGGATTTCGTCGAACCGGGACCGGCGCCAGTTCACGAGGTCCATTTTGTTGATGGCCACGACCAGATGTGGGATGCGAAGCAGCGAGGCGATGCAGGCGTGGCGTCGGCTTTGTTCGATGACACCGGCGCGGGCGTCCACGAGGATGATGGAAAGATTGGCCGTGGAGGCGCCGGTGACCATGTTGCGGGTGTATTGGACGTGGCCTGGTGTGTCGGCGATGATGAAGCGGCGACACGGCGTGGCAAAATAGCGGTAGGCCACGTCAATGGTGATCCCCTGTTCCCGTTCGGCCCGGAGGCCATCGGTAAGGTTGGCCAGGTTAACCTGGCCGCCGCCGGTGATGTCGGCGCTGCGTTGGAGCGCGTCGAGTTGGTCTTCCATGAGCGATTTTGAGTCATAGAGCAATCGCCCGATGAGCGTGGATTTGCCGTCGTCCACGCTGCCGCAGGTGTTGAAGCGGAGAATGTCAATCGGATGCGTCATGGCTCAGAAGTATCCCTCTTTCTTGCGGTCTTCCATGGCGGCTTCGGAGGTCTTGTCGTCGGCGCGGGAGCCGCGTTCCGAGACGCGGACGGCGGCGATTTCGGCGATGATGTCGTCCACGCTGTCGGCGGGCGACTCGACGCAGCCGGTGCTGGTGATGTCGCCAATGGTGCGGACGCGCACGGTCAATTCGCGGACTTCCTCGCCGGGTTTGGGCGGGACGAGGTCGTTAACCGGCAACCACTGGCCGCGGCGGCGGACGCAGCGGCGACGGTGACTGAAATAGATACTTGGCACCTCCAGTTTTTCCTGTCGGATGTATTCCCACACGTCCGTCTCCGTCCAGTTGGACAACGGGAAGACGCGCATATTTTCGCCGGGGTTCAGGCGCGTGTTGTAGAGGTTCCAGATTTCCGGGCGCTGGTTCTTCGGGTCCCACTGGCCAAAACGGTCGCGGAAACTGAAGAAGCGCTCCTTGGCGCGGGATTTCTCCTCGTCGCGGCGGGCGCCGCCGACGCAGCAGTCGAATTGAAACTCTTCGATGGCGGCCAACAGCGTGGGGATTTGGAGTCGGTTGCGGCTGATCTCGCCGGGCGTCGGCGTGGCGATGCCCCTGGCGATGGCGTCCTCGACCTTTCGAACGATGAGTTTGGCGCCGAGTTGAGCGGCACGGCGGTCGCGAAATTCGTTTAGCTCGGGGAAATGATGGCCGGTGTCAATGTTGAGCAGCGGCATCGGAATATCAGAGGGACGAAAGGCTTTCTCGGCGAGTCGAAGCAGGCAAATGGAGTCTTTGCCGCCGGAAAACAGTAGGCAGGGCCGCTCGAATTCGCCCGCCACCTCGCGCAACACGTGGATGGCTTCGGTTTCGAGGTATTGAAGATGATCGAGATGATAGTTGGACGGATTCATGTGTGGAGACCGCACTCGCGTTTCTCGTCGCCCTTGGCCGGGTCGAAATAATCCCACTCGTTCGGCAGATTGTATTCCTGCAAATACGCTTCCATGTCGGCGTCGGTAAGGTCGAACACCGGGCTGACTTTGAGCACGTTGTATTTGGCGTCGTGCATGACAGCCTTGAGCGTGGCGCGGTGCGGGTTTTGGACGCGTCGGATTGCAGTGAGCCAGACATCCGGTTTCAGTTCGCGGATGGCCCGCTCGAACGGCTCCAGTTTCATCGTGGCGCTGAGCACGTCGGGCGAGGTCTCGCCATGAACCGCTTCCCAATGCGCCGCGCTCAGCCGCGGATGATAGATTTTCAGGTTCAGGTTCAGCAGTTTGGTCAGCCGGTCGGCAAACCGGTAGGTGGCGGGTCGGTTGAAGCCGTGGTCCACCCACAACACCGGGATGTCCGGCTGGACCTGCGTTGCCAGATGGAGAATGACCGCTTCGTACGGGCGAAAGTTGGTCGAGACAATCGTCCGTCCCTGCGCCACGGCCCAGCGGGTGAGTTCGAGCGGGGTCACAGTGGGAACTCCACAGCGCGCGCCGCCCAGTCGCCGAATCGCTCGCCGGGCAGGCGTTCGTTTTTGTAACGCGCAAACAACGGCCTCAATTCGGCAATGATGTCCGCGTCTTTGACCCTGTCACGGTACAGACGGTTCAGGCGCGTGTTGGCCTCGTTTCCACCGAGCCAGATTTGATAGAGGTTCGGCGATTTACCGACAAACCCGATCTCTGCCGTGTACGGGCGGGCACAACCATTGGGACAACCGGTCATGCGAATGATGATTTCCTCGCCACGCAGACCGACCTCGTCGAGTAACGCCTCGATACGCGTGATCACCCCCGGCAAATACCGTTCCGCCTCCGCAATCGCCAGACCGCAGGTCGGCAGCGCGACGCACGCCATCGAGGCGCGCCGCAACGGGCTGGCGTTGCCGTGCCCGGCCAACAGACGATCAATCGCCGGTTGGTCAGCGGGCGCGAGGTTGGCGAGGATGACGTGGTTGCCGGGCGTGAGTCGGATCTCAGGCTGAAACTTCTCGACGACGGCCCGCAACGCGGTTTTGAGTTTGTCTTTGATGCGACCGGTTTCAACAAACAAGCCGAGAAACAGACGCCCGTCAGCTTGACGATGCCATCCAAAGGTGTCGCCCTGTTTCGTGAACTCAAACGGACGGGCTTTCTCCAATTGGAAACCGAGTCGGGTTTCCAGTTCCTGTCGGAACCAGGCGACGCCTTTGTCAGCCAGCAGGTACTTCAGGCGCGCATGTTTGCGGTTCGCGCGGTCGCCAAAATCACGGTGAATGGTCAACACGGCTTTTGCCACATCCACCACGCTGTCGGCCGACAGGAACCCAATTACATCAGCCAACCGGGGAAAAGTCGCCGGGTTGCCGTGCGAGCGTCCCATCCCGCCGCCGGCGAGGAGGTTGTAGCCGAGCAACTGACCGTTGGCATCGGCAATGGCGATAAACCCGCAGCAATGCGTGAAGATGTCCACGTCGTTGAGAGGCGGAATGGCAAAGGCGACCTTGAATTTGCGGGGCAAATACGTCTTGCCGTACAGCGGGTCGGTGAAGTCGGCATCGGGCGTCACTTGAACGCCATCAATCCAGATCGCGTGGTAGGCCGGGGTACGCGGTGCCAGCGCCAGCGCGACCTGGCGGGCATGCTGTCGGACCTGCTCGGCCAGGCCATCTATTGCCGGCGCGGGCGGGGACATGACGTTACGAGTGTTGTCGCCGCAGGCCGCCAGCGTGGTCAACAACGCATCGTTCACGCCTTTGATCAACTGACGAAGGTCGCTTTTGGCGACGTGGTGGAACTGCAGCCCTTGCCGGGAAGTTACCCGAAGCGTGTTGTTGCCATACCGGGCGGCAAGCTCGTCGAGCGCCAGGTACTGCGCGGCACTGAGCACGCCGCCGGGGATGCGTACACGGACCATATAGATGTATTTTTTCGCGCCGCTTTTGCGAAGGTCGCGGTCTTGCTCCTGATAAATGCCGTGCGATTTCAGGAACACGGCGTCGTCGTCGCTAAAGCGGTCGGATTGCGGGTTGGCCAGGGCCGCGGTGATGGTGCCGGCCAGTGTGGGGCAACGTTGTTTGAGTTCTTCAGGATTCGTGGTCATCAGATCTGGTAATCCTCCTTTGGCGGTACGCGCCCCAGGCTGATCCGGTTCCAGGCGCGTTCATGCAGGTAATAAACACCGATTTTTGCGAAGAATTCGACGAAACCAATCGAGACCGCGAGTTTGATCTGGCCGGTGACCAACCAGGACACCAACATGGTGCTCACCGTGCCGGTGATCCGATACGAAACGGCCTTCAACAAACTCCGATGGCTCTGCTCGCTCACGCCCTGCTAGGCCATGGCCTTGCGCAACGCCTGATCAAGGTCGGCAATAATGTCGCCAACATCCTCAATGCCGATAGACAGGCGGACAAATTCCGGCGTGACACCGGTGCGGGCCTGTTCTTCCGGCGTCAATTGCGAGTGCGTCGTCGAAGCGGGATGGATAATGAGCGATTTGGCGTCGCCGATGTTAGCCAGGTGGCTGAACAGCTTGACGTTGTTGATCAATTTCACGCCGGCCGCCGCGCCGCCTTTGATGCCGAAGCCAACAATCGCGCCGGCACCGTCGGGAAGATATTTCTTCGCGTTGGCATGATGCGGATGACTCGACAATCCCGGATAGTTCACCCACGCCACAGCGGGATGTTTTTCCAGAAACTTTGCCACTGCCAGGGCGTTCTCGCAGTGGCGCGGCATCCGCAGGTGTAGCGTCTCGATGCCCAGCAGTGTCAGGAACGCCGCAAACGGACTCATGCAGCCCCCCGTGTCACGCAGCCAGTGGGTACGGATATGAGTGATGTAGGCGATGTTGCCGATGGAACGAAGGGCTTCCTCGAAAACCACACCGTGATAGGCCGGGTCGGGAGCGCAGAACTCCGGCCATTTCGCCGGGTTGTTCGCCCACGGGAACCTGCCGCTGTCCACCACGGCGCCGCCGACGTGGACGCCGTGCCCGCCGAGGAATTTCGTGGTCGAATAAACAATAATGTCGGCGCCGTGTTCGATGGGGCGGAACAGCGCCGGGGTCATCACCGTGTTGTCAACGATCACCGGCAGACCATGTTGATGCGCGATAGCGGTGAGCTTTTGGAAATCCGGCACATCGTTCTTCGGGTTGCCGAGCGATTCGAGATAGACCGCGCGGGTATTGGCGTCCACGAGCTTGCTGATGTCTTCGGGCTTGTTCGAGTCGAAGAACCGCACTTCAACACCGAGTTTCGGAAATGTCTGCGTGAACAGCGTCCACGTGCCGCCGTACAAGCTCGTGGCTGAAATGAAGTTCTGCCCGGCATGGACAATCGTCAACAACGCCGCCGTGATGGCCGCCTGACCGCTGGCGAATACGAGCGCCGCGGCGCCGCCATCGAGCGCGGCGAGACGTTTTTCGAGCACGTCGTTGGTGGGGTTCATCAGGCGGCTGTAGATGTTGCCGAATTCCTTCAGGGCAAAAAGGTTGGCGGCGTGTTCGGTGCTTTTGAACACGTAGCTGGTGGTGGCGTAAATCGGCACGGCGCACGCCGTCGTCGCGGGGTCCGGTGCCTGGCCGGCATGCAAAGCGAGTGTTCCGAGATTTTTGGTTGTCATGGTTTTGTATCCTTTTGGTTCTTTTTGTTAAAGTTCAGCTCTCAAACAGCGTGGTCGAGAGATAACGTTCTCCCGCGTCGGGGAGGATGACGACGATGTTTTTGCCGGCAAACGACGGCTCTTTGGCCAGTTGCGCGGCGACCAGCGCGGCGGCACCACTGGAAATACCGCAGAGGATGCCTTCTTCCCGCATCAGGCGACGGGCGAATGTAATGGCGTCCTCGCCGCTGACCTGCTCCACACGATCAATCAGCGACAGATCCAGCACTTTGGGGACAAACCCGGCGCCGATTCCCTGGATTTTGTGCGGCGACGGTTTCGGTTCCTGCCCGGCGAGTGTCTGGCTGATGACAGGGCTTTCTTTCGGCTCGACCGCAACGGAAATAACCGCTTTGCCGCACGTTTTTTTGAGGTACCGGGAAATGCCGGTGATTGTGCCCCCGGTGCCGACGCCGGCGACGATGGCGTCCACCGTGCCGTCGGTGTCGTTCCAAATTTCGGGGCCGGTGGTATGTTCGTGGATGGCGGGGTTGGCCGGGTTCTCGAATTGTTGCGGCATGAAATAACGAGCGGGATTGCTGTTGACAATCTCCTGCGCTTTTTCGATGGCACCGCGCATTCCTTTTGTTCCGTCGGTCAATACCAGTTCGGCGCCGAGGGCCGCGAGGACGCGTCGGCGTTCGATGCTCATTGTTTCCGGCATGGTCAGGAGAACCTTGTAGCCGCGCGCGGCGCCGACAAAGGCAAGCGCAATACCGGTGTTGCCGCTGGTCGGCTCAACGATGATGCTGCCGGGCTTGAGGAGACCGCGTTTTTCCGCGTCCCAAACCATGGCAGCACCGATACGGCATTTGACGGAATAAGCGGGGTTTCGTCCTTCGATTTTGGCGAGGACCGTGGCGGAGGCGCCGTCGGTGACGCGGTTAAGCCTCACCAGTGGCGTGTGTCCGATCGAATAGGAATTGTCGGTTGAAATTCTCATGGTGACGGTATCTTACACATGTTGGAAAATATTGCAAGATAAAATTATTATCTTTGGCAAGATAGTAAAGATTCAAAGAACGCTTATATTTCAACCTGTTTTTTCCACTGCTGAATCGAGTCAAGCGACGCCAAGTAGGCGTTAGGCAGCGCTCTTGGCCGTCTTTTTGTTGAGGATCGGCTCGCGTTCGCCCTCGACCACCGCCCGATTGATGGTAACTTCGGCGATGTCGGTGCGCGACGGAATCTCGTACATCAACTCCAGCATCAGTTTTTCCAGCAAAGAACGCAATGCGCGGGCGCCGGTTCCTTTTCGGAGAGCTTTCTGGGCGAGCGCGTGAAGGGCGTCCTTGGTGAAGTTGAGGTGAACGCCTTCCATGGCGAAGAGTTTGGCGTATTGTTTGGTCATCGCGTTGCGCGTTTCGGTGAGGATGGAAACAAGTTCGTTCTCGTTCAGTTCGCTCAGTACCGAAACCACCGGTAAACGTCCGATAAACTCAGGGATCAAACCGAATTGGAGCAGGTCCTCCGGCTCGACGTGGGAGAGCATTTCCGCCCGTCGTCCGGAGGGGATTTCTTCCTCTGCACGACCGAATCCCAGGACATGCCCGCCGGCGCGGCGTTGGATAATTTTGTCCAAGCCAATAAACGCGCCGCCACAGATGAAGAGGATGTGTTCGGTATTGACGCGGATGTATTCCTGATGCGGGTGTTTTCGTCCGCCCTGGGGCGGCACGTTGCAAATCGTGCCTTCCAGGATTTTCAGCAACGCCTGTTGCACGCCTTCCCCGCTGACATCACGCGTGATGCTGGGTGAATCGCTTTTGCGGCTGATCTTGTCAATCTCGTCAATATAGACAATCCCCAGTTCCGCCCGTTTCACGTCGTAGTCGGCCGCCTGCAAGAGGCGCAAAATGATGTTCTCCACATCTTCGCCGACATAGCCAGCCTCGGTCAGCGTGGTGGCGTCGGCAATGGCAAACGGCACGTCGAGAATGCGAGCCAGTGTTCGGGCCAGCAAGGTCTTGCCCGAACCGGTCGGGCCGATCATGAGGATGTTGCTTTTTTCGATTTCAACGTCGTGAACCGTCTCGTCTTGCTGAATGCGCTTGTAATGGTTGTGAACCGCCACGGAAATGATTTTCTTGGCCTGTTCCTGCCCCACGACATATTGATCGAGTTGGCGTTTGATTTCCGCCGGTTTCGGGACGTTGAGGCGGGGGCCGTTGTTTTTGCGGGGCGACGGCGGGGCCAGTTCCTTGTCGAGAATACTTTTGCAAACGGCGATGCAGTTGTCGCAGATGTACACGCCGGGGCCGGCGATGAGTTTTTTGACCTCGCCATGCGTTTTCCCGCAGAAACTGCACATGGTCAGGTTGGTCGGACGCGCCACGACAAACGGCTCCTAGCTGTTTTTCTTCTCGCCTGGTTCCCGTCGTGATTTGACCACATCATCCACCAGCCCGTAGTCACGCGCCTCGGCGGCGGACATGAAAAAGTCGCGGTCGGTATCCTTGGCGATGGTTTCGATGGGTTTACCCGTGTGAAGAGCGAGGATTTCGTTGAGACGGTCTTTCAGGCGCAGGATTTCCTTGGCTTGAATGCTGATGTCGGTGGCCTGTCCCTGGACACCGCCCCATGGTTGGTGGATGAGGATGCGCGCGTTTGGGAGGGCGTAACGTTTGCCTTTGGTGCCGGCAGCCAGGAGGACGGCGCCCATGCTGGCGGCTTGGCCGACGCAATAGGTTGTCACATCGCATTTTACGAACTGCATCGTGTCGTAGATGGCAAGGCCTGCGGTGACGGAGCCGCCGGGGGAGTTGATGTAGAGATTGATGTCTTTGGTGGGGTCTTCGGACTGAAGGAACAGAAGCTGGGCGATGATAAGGTTGGCGATGGCATCGTCAATGGGGGTGCCAATGAAGATGATGCGATCTTTCAGCAGGCGAGAATAGATGTCGTAGCCGCGCTCGCCGCGGCCGGTCTGTTCGACCACCATTGGGACCAGGACTTGGGCTTTTTCCATGAGCAATCTATTTATTGGGTTGTTTCGACCTTAGCATTGGCGAGGAGGAAATCAAGGGTCTTGGCGACGCGAATCTGGTCCTCGATCTCGCCGAGGGCGTCGTGTTCGGTCAGTTGCGCTTTCAGGCGTTCGGGCGTGGTGCGATGGCGTTGTGCCAGTTCGGCGATGCGGTTGTCCAGTTCATGTTCTTCCACCTTGATGTTTTCAGCCTCGGCGATGGCGTCCAAGATGAATGAAGCGCGCAATCGTTCTTTGGCACTTTGGGAGGCGAATCCGAAGATGTCGTTTTTGCGTTGTTCCAGTTCCTCGCGGGAAACGCCGCGCATGGTGTTTTCGCGAACCACGTCGTACACGATGTTGCGGGTTTCGGCGGCGATGAGTGATTCGGGCAGGTCAAACTGGACCTGTTTGAGGAGGTGCTCCACCAATTGATCACGCAACCCGGACTGCGTTTCCGCCTCGCGTTGGCGCGCAATGGCGTTGCGAACCTGCTCTCGGAGCTTGTCGAGTGATTCTGCACCCAGTTTCTTGGCAAACTCCTCGGTGACTTCGGGTAGTTTCTTTTCTTTGATGCTGACGATGTCCACGAAGTAAGTGGCTTTTTTGCCGGCCAGCGCCGGCTGCGGGAAATCAGCGGGGAAATTGATCAACACCTGTTTTTTCTCGCCCACAGTTCCGCCCAGCAACTGGTCACAAAAACCGGGCAGGAACGAGTCGGACTCGATCAACAACCAAAAATCACGATGCTCCCCCAACCCTTTGGCGTCGGGAACCAGTTCGCCAATGGGTTTGCCCTCCGCCACGCCACTGTAGTGAATCACGGCAAAGTCGCCCGTTCGCAGCCCGCGCCCTTCCACCGACACAAAATCGGCTTGTTCCTCCCGCAAGGAGTCAAGCATCTTGTTGACGTCCTCGTCGGTAACGGGTGTTTCTTTGCGTTTGACAGGGATCCCCTTGTAGTTGGGGAGCGCAAAATCGGGTGCCACATCCACAAGCGCGGTGTACACCATCGGTTGGCCGGGTTGATGTTCGATCTTCTCGATCTGGGGGGCACCGACCACACGCAGTTTCTGCTCGGCAATCGCTTCGCGGTAGGTGTCGGGAATCAACTTCTTGCGAACTTCGTCGTCAATCTCCCTGGCATAACGTTTTTCCACCATCGGTTCGGGGGCTTTGCCGGGGCGGAAACCGGGCAATTCCGCGAACCGTCGAAACTCACGCAAAATTTCCGCGCGCGTGCCGGCCACACGCTCGGCGCTGATTTCAATGCGCAGTTTCCTGCGACACGGGCCGGCCACTTCTATACTCACCGACATGATGCTGTTCTCCGTTCTTGTTGACTGGAAAAAAATGGAGCGAGCGAAGGGATTCGAACCCTCGACATTCACCTTGGCAAGGTGACGCTCTACCAGACTGAGCTACGCTCGCTTCCGTTACGACGGCCTGAAAAATACCAAATTGTCCCTTGACTGCAACTAGAAATTTTCCCAATTTCGAAACGTGAGATTTCTCTTATTTTGTCTGGCTGCGCCGCTCCTGTGCGCCGGGGACCTTCAAGAGTTCTTCTCCGACGACGCTGGCATTTGGAAGCTCTCCCCCTCCCAGTTCATGCTCGCCCTTCGTGAAGACGGGTTTCGCTGGCAATCCGCCAACCGCCAGGACCTGGCCCGTTCTGCTGACGAGTCTCTGCGGTTTGCGGGCATGAAAGTCTGGGAGGCCAGAGCCGCTTTCCCCACCGGCTCACTCGCCGAAATCACCCTCTCCCTCTACAATCGAGGAGACGCCGGCTGCCTCGAACAAGATGACTTCGAGAAATTACTGGCAAAAATCCAACAAACCCTCACCACCTGGTGCGGCTCCAAAAGCATCCCCCTCCGCCAACAGGAACGCACCGGCAACATCATGCTCTGCCACGAAGCCTGGGTCAAAGGACCGCACCGCCTCGACCTGACCTGGTCTTTCACGCCGTCGCGCAATGTCGAGGGTACCACGGTACCGTTTCGCCCGGAATTCATTCGCCTGAGCATCACCCCGTTTGACCCAAACAACCCGCCGCGCGCCGGTTTCCAAACCACGGGCGCCACCAACCCCACCCGCCTCCTCACCGTGCTCGATTTCCGTGCCCGCGTAAAACGAGAACCCAATGGCGACATCGTCATCACCGACATCCCGATGGTCAACCAGGGCAAAAAAGGCTATTGCGCCGCCGCCGTCATGGAACGGGTACTCCGTTATTTTGGGCGGAATGTTGATCAACACGAAATGGCCCAAATGGCCAATACCTCCTCCAAAGGCGGTACCACCGCCACCGGCATGACCACCGCCCTCCAACGCATGGCCGAAGAGCTGCGCGTCAACCTGCAGACCCACATCCGCTTCAACGAAACCGACTTCGAGAAACTAATAACCGACTACAACCGCATGGCCAAAAACGCCCGCCAACCGGAAATTACCGTAAAAAAACAGGGCGAAATCAATCTTGCCGAAATCTATGAAAAACTGGACCCGCAACTCCTCAAACAAGCGCGTCTCCGCCGCGACGCCGGCAAACAACAATTCACTGCCATCATCCGCAAATACGTCAACACAGGTTGCCCGCTGATCTGGACCGTAATGGTCGGCAAAGTGTCGGAATCGCCGCCCATCGAAGGCCACGGCGGCCATATGCGTCTGATCATCGGCTACAACGACCGTACGGCAGAGGTGTTGTACTCCGACACCTGGGGACCGCGCCACGAACGGAAACGAATGCCGCTCGACGACGCCTGGACCATCACCTTGGATCTCTTCACCATCGAACCGCGCAACGTGCGATTCTGAAAAAGAGTGCGGGCGAGAGGACTTGAACCTCCACGGGTTTCCCCACAGGATCCTAAGTCCTGCGCGTCTGCCAGTTCCGCCACGCCCGCAACCACTGCGGGATCAGTACAACATATTTCCCGCCCTGTGGCAAGCCAGGCCATTTGGACCTTCCCCAGTTTTTAGAAGGAGCCAAAAAACCATTTTGAAAGGGAAGAAGGCGGGTTTATGGCTGCAACGTGGACACTCTCGTCCCCATTCTGACAACAAGACTCGCCACCCGTCGGCCAGCGCGTCGGCCATGAAATGCGGGCACACCGAAAAAACGTTTCGCCACCGCTGTCACGCGACTGCAAAGCACGACAAGCTTGAGCGTTTTACCGAACCACACCAGCGCGGCGAGATATTTCAGCCGCTGGTCATTGGGCACGCACGGCAGGCGGTGACTTCCACGTCGGTTAACATCAGCAATGGTTCTTCGCCAAAGCCTCTACCCGCCACCCCAGTCAACGTCTCCTCGCCTCCGGATAGGCACACGAGTTTGGCCCGTTCTTGGTGTCCACGAAAACGGCGCGCATTCCTTCCGGAACGAACCGATGCGTCTCGTACCGCTTCGAATAATTTGGGACGCACTGCAAGGTTGATGTATGTGTGAAGAAGAATCTGGGCAACGGGTGACCGAGGAAACAACAGCAGAAGTTGACGGCGAGGACAGTCGGTCGTGGACCCAAGGCAGAATTCCAAACCGCCACCAACCACCCCACCGACAACCCGCACGAGTAGGATTCAGCCCGATGCGCAGCACCACAAATGTGGCGACAACACCATGCTTTGTCTGCGGAAGGGAAACCGTCGCCGCTTGTTTGGAATTGTCACTACGCCAAACCGTCCACAGCGCGACCGATGGTTTGGGACATCTGGAAGAGCGCTTGGCCGACGGCACGCTCGAACTCCAGCATCAGGCCATCGAACGCGCCGGGCAAGCCAAGGCTGACGCCACCAGCACCGTCTCGCCCGCCGCGCATTTCGGCGATGTTCTCGGCATCCGCAGCGGCGCCATCGTAACCGCCCGCGAACAGGTGAAGACGCCATGACACGGCGACATCTCGTTGAAAGCGTTCAATGCGCTTGCCAAGGAAGGTCGTTGGGTAAAACAGGATGCCTGCTGCGCAAAACTCACGTTGCGTCCAGAAGCGAAAGTGCTGGCCACGTTTGAGGACAGAACACCCACCGCCTTCGAGAATCGTTTCGGCAAAGGGTGTGCCGTCACGTTCGCATTCGGCCTTGGCCTCATCGCCAACAATCTGACCGTGCCGCTGCTGTATGCGTGGTGGTCGGACTTGTTGATCGCACTCGGCTGCCGCAAAGTGTTGGACACCGGCACATGGTTCATCGAGTCCGGCGCGTGGCACGACGATTCCGACAATCGTCTCATCATCCTCATCAACCACGACACCGAACATCCGCAGGACGTCAAGCTCCCCGACGGCAAGACTGTTCGCCTCGATCCTGGTCGCGCGAAGACAATCCTGTTGCCCATCCGATCGCAGGACAGGAGTCCCGCCGTTCCACTACGGCACGTCCTCCAGATAGACGCCGTCTTTACGCAACAGGGCTTGCAGCTTGCGGATGTCGAACTGCGCCATGTCCACGCCGGCAGCAAGCGCGAGCGCGGCACAGGTGCCAACGCCCTGCCCCATCACCATGCAATGACTTTGCAGACGGACAGAAGCGTGCGCCTCGTGCGTCGAGGAAGCGCAACGTCCCACCACGGCGAGATTTGGAATCGTCGGGTTCAGGCACATACCAAGCGGAATGTGGTAGCTTTCGCCCGGCGACAACATCATGTCTGGTTTTTGCTCGCTCCATGTAGTGTAACCGGTGCCTTTCGGGTCGTGAATGTCAATCATCCAGAACCCGTGTCCGATGGCGTCGGGTTGTTTGACAGCTTTCAGCACCATCTCTGCCGTGAGCGTTTTCAGACCACGAATCCGACGCGACTCACGGACACCGATGCCGAATCCCATCTGCGTCACCCGTGCTTTTTCAAACCCCGGCATCTCGTGTCGCCAGAGGTCCACAATCTGATAGACGTGATCGCGCACCTCCATCGAGAGTCGCGTCAACTCTTCCTCATCCAGCGGATTGCCCGTGGCAGGAACCATGTTGTACGGAACGTGATTCGGGCCATTGCGCAGGTAGTATCTGCACGAGCCTTCGTTGAACTGCGGAAACTTCCCGTCGTCGCGCAACTCCTTCATGCGCGCGAAGACCTTCTCGCGCGCTTCCGGTTTGGCTGCCTTGACCATCTTCTCGTCCACACCGCACAACTCGAACATCATCGTCATCCCCTGCACCCGGCCATCGCTGGCGCGCCCGAAATCAAACGGCAGCCCCGCATTGGCGGCCACGTCACCATCACCGGTGGCGTCAATAAAGATTTTCCCGCGCACGAGTTTGCGTCCCGTCTTTGTGTCCACGAAAACGCCCCGCATCCGGCCATTCTCGACGAGCGACTCGACGACGTTGAGGTTGCAGATCACACGCACGCCGGCGTCCTTGAGCATCCGCCAAAACACGACGCGCATTCCTTCGGGATTAAACCAGTGCGTTTCGTGCCGTTTCGGAAAATCTGGATACCGCTGCATGAAGCTGCCGGCTCGCTCAATGGCTTCCTGCACGAAGCCGTAGATGACCTGTTTCTTGCGGTCGCTGGTGTGCCAGATGTTGACGAGCGCGTTGGTGGCCATCCCGCCGAGGCTCGGCCACCGCTCCAGCAAAATGACCTTCGCGCCGTGTCGCGCCGCGCAACACGCCGCCGAGATGCCCGCCGTGCCGCCGCCACAGACGACCACGTCGGCCTCCGCAAGCACCGGTAATTTGCGCTCGGCATCGGCCAAAGCGCTGTTTGCACCGGCAGCGAGAACGCCGCCAACAGCACCGAGCAGAAAATTTCGTCGGGTGGTTTTCATGGTAAGAGCTTTGAGTATCACAGCCACGCCTATAAAGGAATGATGGATTTTGTGGGCACACCGCTCCGTCGGCGTGGGGTGATGCGCCGGACACTTGTCGGAATTCTTACACAGACGGCCAATCTTCCGTGAGGCGCAACAGACGGCGCATCTCTTCCTTGTCGGGTGTCAGGCACTGCTCGTGTTCATCGAATTGCCAGCAGCAGCGGCCTGTGACACCGAACGTCTTTTCAATCTGTCGCTTGGTGATCTTCATCCAAGGTTGAAGGTCGTTGCCGTGGTAGATGACATACTTTGTCCCCAGCTTGGTCACCCGGCCACGAGGGAAGGCGTACACCAACAACTCCAAGTCATCCTCAGTCAGACGTGGAGAAGCCGTCCGCAACTTCGCCTGCCATTCTTTGGCCACCAGAGCCGCCACGCCCCAATATCGCCAGAAAGAGGGATGCCCCAGTTCGCCTTCTTCGTCAAACCGGCAGGCCATTAACCGCCAGCCGTTAGGGAATCGCACCACATAGTAGATGCCTTCGGTTGGTTTCACTCTGGACTACCGCCAGTTCCCGCCACGTTCTCAATCCTGCGCTTGTCCAAATCCACTCAGGTATAGAAGCTACTTGCTTCCCATGTAAGGTTCAAAAGGCGTTGTTAACCACGAGCCGAAGGCTACGGGCTTGGGTTTACGCTTCCCACCATTGTGAATAGCCAGTACGACACGGACGCCTTTGTTGGCCGCATCCTCCAAATCACCAATTATTTGCTGTTTATTCCGCTCGAAATCAGGCTCATCACGAACAAAGAAAAGTAAATATGGGTGGGCTACAGCATTTCGCGGGTCTGTAAGCTTGAGCGCATCATTTCTCGTGTGTTTATTGCGAGTTCCACATTCGTTCAATGCAAGCTCAGCAGCACAAAGGACCTTCTGTTCGCGATGCTCACGACCGCCAATGTATTTTGGATCCCAAATTGAAATATCAAAGGCCCCCCTTCTGCGACCACTTGGATCAGGCTTAAGAGACCGATCAATAAGCCGAGAATATCGTCCATCCGTCGGGTACTCCTTGTGTAGAAGAATTGTGTCGTATCCCTCTGCTGTTTTGTAGAGACCATTCACTATTCCACCTCGGTAAAGCCTGTGGTAGAGATAGCAGTGCATATCGGTCTCTGTGTAACACGCATAAGGATGCTCTCGAAACCAAGTCACAAGAGATTTGATTGCTTGTTCAAACTGCTCGACTACGCGCTGTTCATTAGGTATCTGACTTGGGCGACTGTAACTCATGTTGAACCTCCTCCGCTTTACCGTTAGCCGGGATGGCTGGATAGGTTAGTCTGGCCTCCGTTTGTTTTCTTCGCAAGGCGCGCCTTCATCCTCATCCTCAATCACTCCGCCGGCCCAGTTGTCGGCGTATTGTAGCAGGCCTTGGTTTTCTGGAACAGGTCTTCCAGCGGGTTGTCGCCGAGTTGGCTTTCGAGAAATTCCACGGTGAAGATGTTTTCGCGGCGTTTTTTCTCGCGCAGTTCGCGCTCGACGAAGACCTTGATAAACAGAATCTTGGCAAACGCGTCAAAGGCGGCGGCAGGGTCTTTCTTTTCCCGGTTGCGGATGACGTTGTGGCACTGGTGGAGCAGGTCGGCAAACTCGTCCTCGCGAAAGACCTTCAACTTGGAAATGAGTTCCTCAATCTCCTTGTCGGTGGCATCGGCGTGCGGGATGTCCTCGATTTCCTCGATGTAGCCCGGCAAGCGATCTTTTTTGACCCGCCAGAAGCGCGTTTCGCGGCTGTTGTGTGTGACAAAGAATGGGGCATCGGTAATGCGGGCGTAGTGCTCCCCTTGCGCGTAGTCGGCGGGCCTGATCGTGACGTTGTCGGACTTGCATTCGACGATAATCAGCGGTCGTTTCGCTTCCGCTTTGTCCTGTGGCGTGCGCCAGATCACAAAGTCGGCACGTGCTCCGGCCGAGCCGCGTCCGGTTACGGTCACTTCCTCGTCAATCTGGTCGAGGCGAAAACCATATTCGTTGACGAGAACGCAGAGATACTCTTGCCGAACACGTTCTTCTGGCGTTTCGACCAACCACTTTTGTCGGATATGGCTCCAGATTTTGCCGGGCAGATGCCGCACAATGATTGCCTGTGGCATATTCCGCCCTCCGGTTATTGTGTTGGTTAACATCGTCGTTTAATCTGCTCCGTGATTTCCATGGCGATTTCGAGGGCTTGTTTGGCGGCTTCGCCGGTAACCAGCGGAGCGCGCCGGGTGCGGACCGATTCGATAAAACTGGCCAGTTCCAGTTTGAGTGGTTCGTCGCGTTCGATGGGGACCGGTTCGCGCACGATTTTTCTACCGGCGAATTCGCTGACAATGGTAGCCTCCTTGCCGGCGAGGAGTTTTTTGAGCAGACTGGATTCGCGGGCGTCCTCGTCGGCCATCCGATAGATCTGGCCTTCCTGCCGCATATAGTCGAGCGAGATGTAGGCGGCGCCATTTTTGGTGTTGCCGAAAATTCGCAGTTTTCGCATCCGTTCGGGCGAGACGCGGCTGGCGGTGATGTTGGCGACGCAGCCGTTGACGAACTTCAGGCGGGCGTTGGCGATATCTTCGCTGGCGCTGAGCACGGGAATGCCGACGGCATCCACGCTGGCCAGCGGTGATTGGACGAGGGCCAGAATGATGTCGAGGTCATGAATCATGAGGTCGAGAACAACGCCAATATCAGTCGAGCGCGCGGGATATGGCGAGAGGCGGTGAACCTCGATGAAACGAGCGTCGGTAAGAACGCCAGTAAGGTAACGCAAGACGGGGTTGAATCGCTCGACATGGCCGACCTGGAGAACACAGTTGTGGCGACGGGCCAGCGCGACCAGTTCTTCGGCCTCGGTCAGGGTTCGGGTGATGGGTTTTTCAACGAGGACATGTTTGCCGCGTTCCAGGAAGATGCGAGCGACGGTGCCGTGCGATTCGGTCGGCGTGACCACGCTAACGGCGTCGGCCGCGTCGGCAAGCGTTTCGAGAGTCGGGAAACTGGATTTTTTCGGATCGGCGTCGAATGCGCCGACGTATTCCACGCCCGGCAGTTCGCGATAGATGCGAACGTGATGTTGGCCGAGGTGTCCGACGCCGACGACGCCGACTTTGAGTGGAGCGGTCATGAGGGTTCGTGAGCCGTCACTTGTTTGGGTGTTTGAGATTCGTTGGACAACGAGGAAGGTTGTCCTACCGCGACGATTCGCAGGCCCTGTTTGTCGGCCGCCGCCAGGACTTTGGGTTTGTCGAGGAAAAGCGTGGCGCCGGCTTCGGCGGCCAGGACGGCGATTTTGCCGACGGCGCAGGATTGGAGCGTCCGCAACCCGATGCACGGGATGTCGAACCGGAAATCTTGATTGGGTTTGCTGACTTTGACCACGACGGCGCCGCCTTTTTCGCCGGCCAGGGCGCCGCCGCGTTGGATACATTCGTCGCTGCCTTCAAAGCCTTCGACGGCGAGCACGGTACCGCGTTTGACCACGACAGTCTGGCCGATGTCGAGCGCGCTGACGGCCTTGGCAATGCGCCATCCGAAGGCGATGTCTTCCTGTTGTTCGCGGTCGGGGGCGCGGCGGGTGAGCACGCCGGCGGTGGGGACATGTTCGCCAAGGAAGGGGCGCGGATCGAGCAACATGACGCCGTCTTTTTGCAATTCTTCGGCTACGGCGCCGAAGATGGTCTCGGCATTACGGACTTTGAGGCGGGCGGCAACGGCGATCATCCGAAAGTCGAGGCTGAGGTTTTTGAAAAGGTTGGCGGGTGTGATGCCGCCGGCCATGACGGCGCGGGTGACGTGGCGCGTGGTGAAGACCTTGCTGAGTTTGTCGAGTTGACCGAGGCGGACCCATTCGGTTTCATCGGCGACCTGCTGGAGAGCGGGATCGGTTTCGCCCTCGAAGGCGGCGGCCACGACGCGCAACCCCTGTTGGCGGGCGGCGCGCGCAAGGATCAGCGGAAACTCCCCATTCCCCGCAATGATGCCAAGGGGTTCAGGCATTGGCGGAAACAAGCGGCGGCGGGGTACGGCGCGGCGCGCGGAAACTGTCTTGCATCAGCGACATAAATCCAACGTAGAAAAATCCCACCTGGAACAGCGGGATGAAGATGGCCGAGACCCATTCCCGGCGGTCAACGGCGTCGTACATGAAGAGGGTGAAGTACAGGCCAAAGGCGATTTCGAGGTAAGGGATCAGGCCGCGCAGGGAACGATACTGGATGTGGGGACGAACGTCCACACGCTGTTGGAGGCCGACTTTGGGCGTGCGGATGAATTCGCTTTGATGGTTGAAGATGGCTTCGAGCACGGCGCGGGCATTGTTGAGGCAGAGACCGATGCCGACGGCCATCATCAACGGCATGTAGAGGATTCGTTTCCACCATTTCTCGTGCAGTTCGATTTGCGGACAGAAATAGAATGCCGTAATCGAGACCGACGCCGCCAGGAACAGGGGGATGTCCACCAGGAACAGCTTGGTCAGTTCGTTGCCGCCGGAGGCTTCGTGGGCGCCGGCATAGGCACTGGAGCGAAACACCAGGCACATGATGAACAGCATCAGGTGGCCGAGGTTGCTGGTCAGGTGCATGGTGCCTTCGAGTTTGATTTTCAGCGGCAGTTTCGCCCGCCAGAGCTGGGGTAACATCTTTTTCATTGCCTGTGCCGAACCTTTGGCCCAGCGGTGTTGCTGGGTTTTGAAGGCGTTCATTTCCACCGGCAATTCCGCCGGGGTGACGACATCGGGCAGGAACAGGAACCGCCAGCCCTTGATTTGGGCGCGATAACTCAGGTCAAGATCTTCGGCCAACGTGTCGTGTTGCCAGCCGCCGGAAGTTTCGATGCAGGAGCGTCGCCAGATACCAGCGGTGCCGTTGAAGTTGAAGAATCGGCCGGAACGGGATCGGGCGGTTTGTTCGATGAGGAAATGGGCGTCGAGGAGAATGGACTGGATGCGGGTCAGCAACGAGTATGGCTCGTTGAGGTGTCCCCAACGGGTCTGCAACATGCCGATCTGCGGGTCGGTGAAGTAGTGGATGGTTTTCAAGAGCAGATCGGGCGGCGGCACGAAATCGGCGTCAAAAATCGCAATGAACTCGCCGGTGGCGTATCGCAGGCCGTTTTCCAGGGCGCCGGCCTTGAAGCCGCGTCGGTCCGCGCGATGGATGCACTGGATGGCGATTCCCTGCTGTTGGAGTTGGGCGACTTTGCGACGGACGATCTCGGTGGTCTCGTCGGTGGAGTCGTCTAACACCTGGATCTCGATTTTGTCTCTGGGATAGTCCAACGCCGCAACGGAGTCCAAGAGGCGTTCGACGACGTACATTTCGTTGTAGAGGGGCAACTGGACGGTAACTTTTGGCAGGGTTTCAAACTGGGCGGCAGGAAGCAGCTTTTCCTTGCGATGACGGTAATAGAGGTAAATCATCCAGTAACGGTGCAGGCCATAGCAGGACAGGCCGACCAATACTGTGAAGTAAATTATCGCACCGATGAAATGAACCGTTTCCATGTTTCTCGTTCAACTGATTTCCCCTTGACCCACCCTTCGGTGTGCGTCATCCTCCGTGGCAAGCATCATTCTCAAAGGAAGCCGCGGAATCAAGACAAAAACAGCATGCACAACTCCCTGCAAGCCAAGCTACTGACTCTCCCCCAAGCCGCTCGTTGGGCACGGGCCGCCCAACGGCACGGCAAAAAAGTCGTGGCCACCAACGGTTGTTTCGACCTGCTTCATTACGGCCATGTGGATTACCTTCAGCGAGCCAGAGACCTGGGTGACCTGCTGGTGGTGGGATTGAACTCCGACCGTTCCGTCCGCCTGCTCAAAGGCCCCAAGCGTCCGCTTGTGCCCGCCCGTCAACGGGCTGCCGTGTTGGCGGCGTTGGCGTGTGTGGATGCCGTGGTGATCTTTCATCAGAAACGAGCCGATCGGTTTCTGGCTGCGATTCGTCCCGATATTTACGTCAAGGGAGGCGATTATCGTCCGGATACTCTCGACAGGGGTGAACAAGCGGTTCTGGCCGAGGCGGGAAGCGAGGTCAAGATTCTTCCGTTTGTGCGCGGGCTTTCAACGACGGGCCTGATCCAAAAGATTCAACGGTCACTTGCCTCCCCTACCGGCCGCGACTAGAATACAAGCAAGATGAAAAGATACCTGTTGACTGGCCTGTTTCCGTTATTGATCCTGATCATGGGCTGCGCCACAACGCCTCCTCCGTCGCCGGTGTCGTTGATGGATGTTATTTCCATGACCAAGGCCGGCATGCCCGATGCCGACATCATCCAACGGATCGAAGCGACTCACACCGTGTACCGTCTCGGCGCCGCCGATATTATCCTGTTGAAGGATCAAGGCGTCAGCGAACGCGTCATCAACTACATGCTGGAGACCTATCCGCGGGCTGCCGTCGAGGAACAACGACGGCGCGACTATCATTTTTACAGCGGCTATTATTACGGCCCGTGGCATTATCATCCCTGGTGGTACTGAGACAGGCGGCGCTTGTGTTTTTCCGACCTTTCGCATAAGAACAACGGCTTGTGACAAACTCCCTTTTGCGCATCGGTGTGCTCGGTTCCGGCAATGGCTCCAATTGCGAAGCCATCATGGAAGCTTGTGCCAACGGGGCGGTGCCCGCCGAGGTGGTCCTTGTGCTCAGCGATGTGGCGGATGCCTTTATCCTCGAACGCGCCCGACGGCGGGGTATTCCGTCGCAATTTATCGGGCCGAGCCAGTTCAAGACCAAACTGGAACCGGAACGCGAACAACACGTGGTGGCCCTGCTCCAAGAGGCGCGCGTCGAGTTGGTGGCGCTGGCCGGCTATATGCGTGTCGTGAAACAACCGCTGCTGACGGCATTTGACGGGCGCATCATCAACATTCATCCGTCGCTGCTACCCGCCTTCCCCGGTCTCCGGGCATGGGAACAAGCCCTCAACTACGGCGTCAAATACACGGGGGTCACCGTTCATTTTGTGAATGAAGGCGTGGACACCGGTCCGATCATCCTGCAGGAACCGGTCCCCGTGTTGGCGGGCGACACCGCCGAGAGCCTTCACCAGCGGATTCATGCCGTGGAACACAAGCTTTATCCCGAAGCGATCCGTCTTTTTGCGGAAAAACGCTTGCGGATCGAGGGACGACGGGTGGACATCGTGCGATAACTTTTTCCTCGCCAGAAATCGAAACAGCAGGTACGAAAAGGCCCCACACATGACCGAAAAGAAAAAGAATGTATTGCGATTGGGATTGCCGAAAGGCAGTCTGCAGGAGTCCACTTTTGGACTGATGGCCAAGGCAGGCTGGAAGATTACAACCACCAGCCGCAGCTATTTGCCGCGGGTGGACGACCCCGAATTCGAGTTGCGCCTGATCCGCGCCCAAGAAATCAGCCGCTACGTCGAGCACGGTTATCTCGACGCCGGACTGACGGGAGCCGATTGGATTGCGGAAAACAACAGCGATGTGCAGGTTGTCTGCGAAATCGCCTACAGCAAACAGACCACCAACCCGGCCCGCTGGGTACTGGCTGTGCCGAACGATTCCCCCATCCAGTCGGTCAAAGACCTCGAAGGCAAACGAATCGCCACCGAACTGGTCGAACACACCCGTCGTTGGTTGAAACAACACGGAGTAAACGCCGAGGTAGAATTTTCCTGGGGAGCCACCGAGGTGAAAGCGCCCGAACTGGTGGATGCCATCGTGGACATTACCGAAACGGGTTCCTCGTTGCGCGCCAACAACTTGCGGATTGTGGACACCCTGGTCAGCAGTTATCCTCAGTTGATCGCCAACAAAAAATCGTGGGCAGACCCTTGGAAACGCAAGAAGATCGAGACACTGGCATTGTTGCTGCGCGGCGCACTGGCGGCCGAGGAAAAGGTGGGGCTGAAAATGAACGTGCCTCGTGCCAAACTCGATGCCATCCTCAAGGAATTACCGTCGCTGCGCAATCCCACGGTCTCCCCACTCACTCAGGAAGGCTGGGTGGCCGTGGAAACGATCATTGACGAGAAAATTGTTCGTGAAATCATCCCGCAACTGAAGAGTTTGGGAGCCGAAGGTATTATTGAATATCCACTCAACAAGGTGATTTACTGAAAAGGAGATCCCGCATGGGTTCACTGAAGAAACGACGGAAAGCCAAAATCAATCGCCACAAACGGCGCAAACGTCTCAAAGCAATGCGCCACAAAAAGCGTAACCGCTAGTCACGGCGAGTCGTTCCATGCAGAGACATTGTTTGCGACCGCGGATATTGCCGTCCGCGTGGGTGGGTGTTGTCTGCCTTTTGATGGGCGGATGCGTCACATCAAGCAAGGAGAGTCAACCTGGCGCCGCAACGCCGCGTTCTCCGCAGCCGCCCGCCGCAAAAGCAACAACGTCACCCGATGTAAGCGCCGATGCCCTCGCCCATTATGCCGCCGGCGTGTCACTGGAATTGCGCGAAGGCGGCGCGGCGGCGTTGCCCGAGTTTGAGAAAGCCTACGAACTCGACCCAACCAATGCTGCCCTGGCAGGACGTATCGCACAGATTCTGATTACTCAACAGAATCGGGAAAAGGCCATCGAGTTTCTTAACAAGGCGCTCAAGGCCACTCCGAATGCTCCCGAACCGTGGTTTTGGCTGGGCATTGCCCGCCGCAGCGGCGACGAGTTTCCGCAGGCCATCGAAGCGCTCCAACAAGCATTGAAGGTCAAGCCCGATTACCTGCCTGCTGTGCGCGCCCTCGTGGAGGTGTATCTACAAAAAGATGCCGCCAACGAAGTGCCGCCACTGCTGGAACGCGCCTTCAAACAGACATCCAAAGACGCCACTTTCTGGGTGGGGCTGGGCGATCTTTACAGCTTCATCCTGAAACAACGGCCTTCGCTTGCCAGCCAGATTCCGTCGCGGTGTCCGGCCGATTGTTTTCAGAAAGCCAGGGAAATCACTCCACGCGACCCTGAGATTTTGTTGCGCGTAGCCGAAGCGGAGATGGCCGTCGGCAATTTCACCGCCGCTGCCGATGCGTATGGGGAACTGTTGAAACTTCGTCCCGATCTGACCCAGTTGCGCGAGCGGCTTGCCCTTGCCTATCTTCGCGCCGACCAGCGTGACAAAGCCATCGTCGCCTTCCTGGACATCCTCAAACGCGAGCCGCTTCGTTACGACATTCATAACACCTTGGCGGAACTTTATCAGGAAAACAACAAGGACGCCGAGGCGGCCACCCATCTCCAACGGTCCATCCAACTCAATCCAAACCAGTTCGAGGTGTATGTCCGCCTGGCACTGGCTCAGTTGCGGATGAAACGCTACGAGGACGCTCTCGAAAATCTCGCCGCCGCTCGAACCCGCTTCCCTCAGCGTTTTCAGATCCCCTATCTCAACGGCCTTGTTTTTAGCGAACAGAAACAATTCGACAAAGCAATGGCCGCCTTTGCCGACGCTGAGCAACTCCTACTTGGCAGCGAGGAGGACAAACCGACCAGTCCCTTCTATTTCATGTACGCCTCCGCCTGTCTTGAAAACAAGCAAACCGACAAAGCGGTCCTGCTCTATCGGAAAGCACTCGAACTCGACCCCCAAAACCATGCCGCTGCCAATGCCCTCGGCTACCTGTGGGCCGACAACAATCAGAACCTCCAAGAAGCCCTCGACCTCATCAACAAAGCCGTTGCTGCTCAGCCCGAAAACCCCGCCTACCTCGACAGCCTCGGTTGGGTCTATTACCGGCTCGGACGCTTGGAGGACGCGCTCAAACAACTCCGACGTTCCGCCGAGCTTTTGAAGGAACCCGATGCCGTCGTGTTCGATCATCTGGCCGAGGTTCTGGACAAACTGGGCAGGAGAGACGAAGCGATCGCCTCCCTCAAAAAAGCCCTCCAAGCCGACCCCAAAAACAAGGAACTCGCCGAAAAACTCCAGAGATGGACGAAAAAGTAATCGTCATTTCTTGGCCGGCGAAACAATCCGAATCTCTAATTCCGTCATCGGCATTTTCCGAACCGCGTCTGCCCCTTCTGCCTCTCGTTTCGCCTGCTCTTCCGGTCCCGCCGCATACCCCACAATCACCTGCCGGCGCAACTGTCGTTCCGTGCCTGTCTTCGTTTCCGCCAACTGGGTCTTGAATTCTGCCACCATCGCGGTAGGGACACGCACGCGGATGCTTCGGGCAATGCCGTTGTCTCGTTTTACTTCCAATAAGGCCCCTTGCATCTCTTTGACCAGGGCCGTCACCTGTTGTTCCACCCATGTGGGGTTGGCATTCGCCAGCACGACCACTTCCGGCCCGGCCGCTTTATCTGCAGTTGTTTGTTGGGCTGACGAATTGAACGCTTTTGCATCGGCTGTCGGCGCTTCCGACAAGAGCGCTCCTGCCGTTCGTGCCGACGCACGCACTTCCTTTGCCTTTGTCGCCGTCGGAGCCGGAGCGGAGCGCGTCACGGGAGGGGCCACTGCCGCTGCTGCCGTTGCGGCCAACTCTGCCGCCGCTTTTTCCGCCACGGGGGGAGCCGCCGGCTCTGGTGCGACCATTGCTTTTGCTGCCGCCATCGGTTGCAATTCCAGGGCACCTTCTGCTCTTGCCAGCCCATCGGCCTGTTTTCGCAGGGAGGCAACGGGAACCGGTGGCGGTTGTGGCTGTGTTTCGATGGCTGCCGTGTAAAGTGTTTCCTTTTCAGGGAGATGCTCCGCTGGCCGATGGACAGCAAACAGAATGCTCATCGCCACCGCCACCACGGCCACGACTTCGACCGGAAGTTTCAGCCAGAGCGGACGAAACATCACATCTACCCATGTCCGTTCATCCGTTCGGGCGCGGATTTTCTGGCGAACCTCCGCCACAAATCGCGGTGGCGGTTCTAACTGCGGCAGTCGCGTTATACCCTCTTCCAAACGACGTAGTTCCGCCAGACGTTGACGACAGGACGCGCACTCGCTGAGGTGTACCTCTACCCTGGCCTGCTCTGCGGACGTCAATTCGCCGTCAAGGTAGGCGGATAATTCCGTCCTGATTTTCCGACATTCGATCATTGCAATTCGTCTTTCATTGCCTCGCGCAACGCTTCTCGCGCTCGCGCAATCCGTGATTTCACCGTTCCGACGGAGCATCGCAAAACCACGGCAATTTCCTCATAACTCAGTCCTTCCACATTCCGCAGCACCAGCACTTCTCGAAACTTCGGCGGCAATTTCCTCATTTGCTGTTCCAGCGTCCGCACAAATTCCGCTCGACCCAGTTCCACGTCCGCCGGGTCGGTCGGCGCGGCCATTTGTTGGCGTCGCTGTCCTTCCTCCGTCTGGACGGGGGCATCGAATGATACCGTTACCGCCCGTCCCCGACGCCACCACCAGCGGTGTTTGTTGCGGGCGAGGTTCACGACGATCTGGTGCAACCATGTCGTGAACTCGCATTCTCCGCGAAATTCGCCAATGGCCCGGTAGATTCTCACAAAAGCATCCTGCGCCACTTCCACCGCGTCTTCCTCGTCGCGCAACAACTGATACGCGACATTGACCGCTCGGCGCTGGTGGCGTTCGACCAGTTCCGCAAAGGCAGACTCTTCGCCGCCTTGGGCACGCGCCACCAATTCCCGATCCGTCGCGCCGGTCGGTTCAGTGTGTGTGACACGTTCCATTTGAAAAAGTTCCGTCTCTCTGCCTTCTTGCCATAATTATGCTACCGATGTAGCGTCATTGTGGCAATCTCCCGGAGGATCGAATTCGGGTTTGGCTTCGCGCGTCATCAGGTCGCGGACAGCATGGTGAGGTGATTTACCCTCGTAAAGAATGGCGAACACTTCGCGGGTGATCGGCGCTTCGATACCGAGGCGGTCGGCCAGTTGCCTGGCGGAACGGACGGTACGAACGCCTTCGGCCACGGTTTGGGTGGTGGCCAGGATTTGTTCAACGCTCTGGCCCTTGCCCAGGCGTTCGCCAAAGGCGCGGTTACGGCTGTGTCGGCTAAAGGCGGTGACGATCAAGTCGCCGAGGCCGCTCAATCCAAAGAATGTCTCCTGACGGGCGCCCTCGGCCAGCCCGATCCGCGCCATTTCGGCGAGACCGCGCGTGCAGAGCGCCGCTTTGGTGTTGTCGCCAAATCCGATCCCGTCGCACACGCCGGCGGCCAGGGCAATGACGTTTTTCATGGCGCCACCGAGTTCGACTCCGATCACGTCGTCGTGGGTATAGATGCGAAAACGTTCGTTCATGAAGACGTTCTGCACGGTCGTTGCCAGCGCGCTGTCTTCCGAGGCCACAACCACCGCCGTCGGGATGCCGCGGGCGACTTCCTCGGCATGGCTTGGGCCTGACAAGACGGCCAACGCCCGTTCGCCGAGAATGGCCTCGATGACCTCGCTCATGCGGGCATCGGTTTCCGTTTCGATTCCCTTGGCCACGTGAACCAGGAGAGCGCTCAAGGGCAGGTGCGGTTTCAACCGCTCACAAATCGTCCGCATCCCGTGTGACGGCACGGCCAGCACGACCAGTTCGGCGCCGTGCAATGCCGCGGCCTCGTCACGGGTCACGCGGATTTGTTCCGGGATGATCACGCCGGGCAGGAACAACTTGTTCTCGCGTGTCGCCAGGATCGGAGCCACCTCCTCTTCCAGCCGTCCCCACAATGTGACCTGATGGCCGTTGCCGTGAAGCAACACGGCCAATGCCGTCCCCCAGCCGCCCGCGCCGATGACTGCGATTTTCATTGTTTTTTCGCTCCGATTCGGTGTTCGGTTCCGGCAAGAAGCCGTTGGATGTTGGAACGGTGTTTCAAGATGGCCACCACGGCGAGAATGGCGGTGAACGCCACCAATCGCCGGTCCGCCTGCAAAAACCATGTCGCCACGGGCAGAGCCGCTGCGGCCACGATGGACGCCAGCGACACGTAGCGCGACAAGGCAAAGACGACACCCCACACCAGCAGCGCGCACAATAGCGGCAGCGGCAGCATCGCCAACAAGGCGCCCGCGCTGGTGGCAATCCCTTTTCCTCCTTTGAACCGTAGCCAACAGGTCCAATTGTGCCCTGCCACCACGGAGATACAGCAGACGATTTGCAACAGTTCCTTGTTCAATTCCGGAAAAAAGGCCGGCGCCACATAGACCGGCACGAATCCCTTGGCAGCATCTATCAGCAACACCGTGATGCCAATCGGTTTGCCAAGGGCGCGCATCACATTGGTTGCGCCAATGTTACCGCTGCCAACCTTGCGAATATCAATGCCTCGCGCCCTGCACCAGACGAATCCCGTGGGAATCGAGCCAAGCAGGTACGAGACCAGAATACAACCAATCCAAATCCCCATTGTCATGTTTTCCACTCTAGCCAATACGCCCCGCTGTGGCAAGAAAGCCCTCATTTTTCGCTTTGCACACCCGCCGGCTATGCTACGTTCAGCTCGCCATGCTCGAAGAACTTTACCAAGAAATCATCCTTGACCACTACCGACGCCCGCGAAACAAGGGAAAAGTATCGCCTGCCGACCTGCAGGCACGGGACAACAACCCACTGTGCGGCGACGAGATTGAGATCACCGCCCGCATCTGCGACGGCAAAATCGCCGAGATCAAGTTTGACGGACACGGCTGTTCGATCAGCCAGGCCTCTGCCTCGATCATGACCCAGAAACTTACCGGCAAAACCACGGCAGAAGCACAGCAATTTATCGAACGGTTCCTCCGCATGATGCGCGGCGCCGAGCCGTTCGGCGGAAAGGAACTCGGCGAGTTGAAAGCGCTCGAAGGCGTACTGAAATTCCCCGTGCGCGTTAAATGCGCCACGCTCGCATGGCATACCACTCAAAAAGCGTTTGCGACTTCCGAAACCAAATCCTGAGCGCCGCTCCTTTCGATGTATCGCTTCCAAAAGCATTTCTCTCTGGAACAGGCTCGCGCCCTGATTCCCTCCTTGCGCCGACTCTTTCGCGACATCCATCAGCTTCAACGACAGATCACCCGTTGCGACAACGACCTCGGCCAACAACTCCGCGACACCGGCGGCGACCTGGGCGGCAAAGTCGCCGAGGGCCTGCTCCGACGACTGGCGCGCCTGAACACGCTCCTGCATGAAATCCGCATCATGGGCATCGTCGTCAAGGACACCGAACGGGGGTTGGTGGATTTTCCCCATCTGCGCAATGGACAAGAAGTCTTCCTTTGTTGGGAACTCGACGAAGAGGACATCGAATTCTGGCATCCACTCGACACGGGATACGCTGGTCGGGAACGTTTGTAACGCGCCTCAAGGTTTCCGAGATTCCCACACCGGACCAGTACCGGGAATTTCAGTACTGCGAAAACTGAAGGAATACACCGACAATCCTTTGCCCTGCGAAATAAGCCGTAGTTCATGCACCCCGTAAGGTTGCCCCGTAATTAGATTGTACAAACGCGGACTTTTTACCTCCACCACGCTCCGTCCCTTCTCATCAAACACAATGTCAGTGCCCGCCACTTCACGCGTCAACCATCGGCCATTCAATTGGACAAACACCTCTTTCCAATACCCTCCCTCCGGGCGCATCACCACATCCACCCCCACCCCCCGATACTTGACCGTGAGACAATCGTCCATCTCCTCGCTGTCCTCCGCATGTCGCAGGCTGGACGAAAACAGCGACCATCGTCCTACCGCATAGACCTTTCCTTCCTCCCGTTCCGACGGCAGCGTCAATGAGACAATGGTATTGGTGTCGCTCGGGTCACAATTCACCGGTTGACCGTGTACCCGCCCAAGAAACAACGGCGCCGTCACCGGATAGAAAACAGCCTCCTCTTTCTCGGCGCCGAAAACCGGCGGAAATTGCAACGTTGGATGGTGTTCCCTCAGGAGTTGTTGAATTATCCGCTCAGCGGACGCGCAGTTCCTGTCGCCCGTCCCGTCATAACGGAGAACACCTTGGGAATCCACGATGAACAGACGCGGCACGGTCTGCACCTGGTAAGCGCGAGAGACTGCATATTCGCCATCGGTTGCAACGGGAAATGTCAACTGATGACGGCGAACCGCTCCGCTCACCAGCATCGGATCCAAAGAGAAGTCATATTCTGCCGAGACGATCCCGATCACCGCAAAGGAATGGGCCGCATAACGAGCCTGCCACGCTTTCAGGCACGGGAACCACTGGATCGAACGAGCCGAACTGGTATCGAAGAAAAACAAGGCCGTCACTTTGCCGCGAAATTCACTGCCATCCGTCGGCGCCCGATTCACCCATGTCAACCCTTCCGGCAAAGGAGGCGCGTGCCGATGGGAGATTTCGCCCTGCTCCGACTTTCCACAACCGGCGAGAATGATCCCCACCATCCCCATCAACAATTTGGCCAACAAACCGTTTTTCTCCTGTTCGTGACGACACGAATATCTGGTGCCCGAGGTGGGATTCGAACCCACACGGTGGTTTAACCCACCTTCGGATTTTAAGTCCGATGCGTCTGCCGTTTCGCCACTCGGGCATTCCGTCGCAGAGGATACCGGAACCCGCTCGAAGACTGTATGGAAAGTAAAATCCCCCACGGATTCTCGCAAGGCAAAACCACCCTTTTGGCAACGAGTCTTCCGCCTCCTGCCTCGCCAGATGTGAAGCTTACCACCCGAGCTGTCGCCTGCCGCGCCTCTCCAAACACCAAGGCTTAGTATGATCCCCAATCAACCCCAACGCCATCGAGCGCCGTCTTCGTGGCGGAAGCAATCTTGAGTTGATTGGTTCCGACAGTGCCGATAACGTAAGCATTGCCCAACAGGTCTGTGGGTCTCCAGGGTGTTTTCATGTACGTCGCGATGATCGCCTCATTGCCAAGAATGGCATCCCCGTCCTTTTTCCCGTAATCCAGCGCCCATTGGTTGATTGCCATGTCAATTTGGCGAGCATCGTTGACGATGCGACGGCCCTGGGAGGTCTTTCGAGCCTTGATGAAGGTGGGTACCGCCAACACTGCGAGCAGCCCGATAATGGCAACAATAATCATGATTTCTAGCAATGTAAAAGCTGCCCGCCGCCGAGCGACTCCACGTCTTCCGTTTTTGTCCGCTCCCAGCATATCGTACACCTCCATTTAACCGCAGCCGATTTTCCAACCGGCCAATCCCACCGCGGTTTATCACGATGTGCTCCTCCTTTCGGTTGGTTGTTTTGGTTGGTTATGTTACGCACCAGTCGTTGCACATCATATTCCATGCCAGCAAGCAGAACACACCAACGGGATTTATTACTCCTAAAGATGCGAAAAATCCAGACCGAAAGCGAACCGAGAAACGAACCGGTCTCTTAAATGAAAAAATGGTCGGGGCGGCGAGATTCGAACTCGCGACCCCTTGCACCCCATGCAAGTGCGCTACCAGGCTGCGCTACGCCCCGACCGGAAAACGTGCGGACACTACCACATCCCCCCCTCCCCGGCAATGGGAAATACGCCCGTTCACGGGCTGACCTTCAGGCGCTCATTCTCCTCTTCATCCAACATCAACACACCCTGTTCCTTGTATGTTTTCAACATGAAATGCGTGGCCGTCGAGGTCACCCCTTGCAGGGTCGCCAGTTTCTCCGCAACAAACTGCGCCACTTCCCGCAAGGAACGCCCCTCCACAAAGATCAACAGGTCATATCCGCCGCTCATCAGAAACAAGGAGGTCACTTCGTCAAATTTGGCAATCCGACTGGCAATACGGTCGAACCCGCCTTCTCGTTCTGGCTGAATCTTCACCTCGATGACCGCTTTGACAAGGTCGGAGTCAACCTTGTCATCGTTGATGACCGCCTTGTAGCCAAGGATTACCTTGTTCTTCTCATATTGTTGGATGCGTCGGCCAACCTCATCAGCCTCCAGGTTGAGCATCTTGGCCAGTTCCTCTTTGGAACGAAGGGCGTGTTCCTCAAGCAATTTCAACAGCGGATCCATGTTGTTCCTCCATTTGGGTTCTCATCTTAGTCTGCAAACTCCGGCAGGGCAAGCCCATCGCTCTTCATTCCCCACCGCGACCGCGAATTCCCGGTTCGGTAAGCTGACGGAGATCGAAAATCTCATCCAGTTGCTTCTCGCTCAGTCCCAACTTCTCGCGGGCCACCTCGCGAATGGTCCGTCCCTCCCGGTACGCCGCTCTGGCAATCTCGGCAGCCTTGTCATAGCCAATCACCGGCGCCAGCGGGGTGCACAACGCGAGGCTCTGTTCCACAAGCGATTCACAACGTTGACGATCGGCTTCGATGCCCGCCACACACCGATCGGCAAAATTGCGGGCACTGCGTCCCAGCAACTGCGCGCTCTCAATCAGGCACGCGCCCATCAGCGGCATCCCGACATTCAACTCAAAGAAACTCTGCAACCCACCCAGCGTGACGGCCACATCATTGCCAATCACCCACAGACAAACCTGAATCGTGCTTTCGGCGATAACCGGGTTGACCTTGCCGGGCATAATGGAACTGCCGGGCTGGACCGCCGGCAACTTGAGTTCGCCCAAACCACAGCGGGGACCGCTACCAAGCATCCGAATATCGTTGGCCATCTTCGCCAAGCTGACGGCAATGGCCTTGAGACAACCTGAAACCTCAACACACGCATCGCGCGCCGACGCCGCCTCAAAATGATTGCGCGCCTCGCTCAGCGTCACCCCCAGCTCTTTACCAAGTCGTGCGATGGTTTTGCTGGCGAAGCGGGGATGAGCATTGAGACCGGTTCCGACCGCCGTGCCTCCCAGCGGCAATTCGCCGAGGAGTTCCAGCACGCGGTTGGCACGGATAATCGCCTGTTCCACCTGCGCCGCATATCCGCCGAACTCCTGCCCCAGCCGTACCGGCGTGGCGTCCTGCAAATGGGTGCGCCCGATCTTGAGAATCGCGTCGAACTCCTCCGCTTTCTCCGCCAATTCGCCGTGCAGATGATGCAGCGACGGGATGAGTTCTTCCCGAACCGCCTCCATCACACCCAGATGGATGGCGGTCGGAAAAACGTCGTTCGACGACTGGCAAAGATTGACGTGGTCATTGGGATGAACGGGTGACCGGTCGCCGCGTTTGCCGCCGAGCAACTCGTTGGCGCGACCGGCAATCACCTCGTTGACGTTCATATTGGTTGAGGTGCCACTACCGGTCTGGAAAATATCCACCGGAAACTGGTCGTCGAGTTTGCCCTCCACCACCTCGGTGGCGGCGGCAACAATGGCGTTGCCGATTTTCCGTTGGAGCAAGCCCAACTCCAGGTTGGTCCTAGCGGCAGCGCGCTTGATCCGCCCCATGGCGTGAATCAAGCGTGGCGGCATTGGCCAGCCGCTGATCGGAAAGTTCTCCACGGCACGCTGGGTTTGCGCGCCGTAGTATGCTTCCGCGGGCACTTTCAACGATCCCATCGAGTCATTTTCAATCCTTGTGTTCATGTCGTCCTTTTATCTCCAAACAATCATACGGGCAGCATTCTGCGCCGCTTCCACCATCGGACGCGAGAAAATTCCCAAGCCAATCATGGCCGCCAGACACGACCACAACGCCCATTGCATGGCGGGACGAACAGGGATCGGCGTCGTCTCTTCCGCCTCCTGCAGGTAGATGACGCGCCCGACGTTCAGGTAAAAATAAAGCGAAATAACCACGCCGGCAGCGCCGACACCTGCCAGCAGATAATAATGCCAGTCGGTTTGCGCCCGTTCAATCACCGCGGCAAACAACTGAAACTTGCCGAAGAACCCGCTCAACGGCGGCACTCCCGCCAGCGACATCATCGCCAAAAACAGGGACAGTCCCAGCAGCGGCGACCGTCTTCCCAACCCCGCAAAACTCGAAATCTCGTCGTTCGCCGTAACATGGGTAACTGCAATAACCACGAGGAAGGCACAGAGGTTTGTGAAGACGTACTGGCCGAGATAGAACAGCGTCGCCTCCGCCCCCAGCGCGTTTGCCGCGGCCAGTCCCATCAAAAGGTAGCCGGCATGTCCGATGGAAGAATATCCGAGCAGCCGTTTGATATTGCGTTGTGGGATGGCGCACAAGTTTCCGTACAACAAGGTCACCGCCGACAACACCAGCCACAACGTCATCCACTGTTCCCGCACCGGCAACAACCCGGCCAGGCACACCCGCATCACCAACGCCATTCCTGCCGCCTTGCTACCCGTTGCCAAAAAGGCCGTCACCGGCGTCGGCGCCCCCTGATACACATCCGGTGTCCAAATTTGCGCCGGCACGCTGGAAATCTTGAAGGCCAGCCCCGCCAGCACAAACAACATCCCCAGTGTGAACGCCGCGCCGGGATTGCCCCTCTTCAACACGGCGGCCAGGGCGTCGAAGTTGGTCGTTCCTGTCGTCCCAAAAATGTACGCGATCCCATACACGGTAAACCCGCTGGCCAGCGCGCCGATGATCAGGTATTTCGTTCCCGCCTCCAGTGAGGCCGCCTGCCGACGCAGGAACCCGGTCAGCACGTAAAACGTAACGGTCACCAGTTCCAGCGACACAAACAGCAGCACAAAATCATTTGCCGACGCGGTCAACAACATGCCGGTCGCCGCGAACAGAAAAAGCGCGTAAAACTCCGCCACCCCGGTCTCCAATCGCTCCGAAAACTCCGCGCTGGCCACCAGCGCCAACGCAGTCACCGCGAGAAACAGCCGTTTGAAGAACAACGCAAAAACATCCACTCGGCACAATCCGTGAAACAAACTCTCGTGTATCGGGACGAGACCGAAGCTGTACACCAGTGTGATGGTCACCAGTCCCGCCAAGACATACCCCAAACGCCGCTTGTCGGTCATCGGGCAGAACGCGTCCGTCAACAGCGTCGTGATCGCAAGAATCGCCAGCAAACACTCCAATTGCATCGCGTAAAAGCCCATCATTGTCCCCCCCACATTGCGGCAACACTCTGCCGAATGATGTCGGTCAACAACCGCGGATGGAACCCAACCGCCAGCAACACGGCGATCAGCATGGCGTAGGGCAATCGCTGCCACAATGTGACCGCATCGGTCAGCATCTTCCATTTCTCATCCAACGGCCCAAAAAAGCTTGTCCGTACGGCCCGCAACAGATAGGTCGCCGTCACGACGATTCCCCACACCGCGCACACCGTCGCCACTCGAAAGAGCGTCGAACCTTGTTGCCACGCGCCAAGGAACACCATGATTTCCGACACAAAATTCGCAAATCCCGGCAGCCCGCTTGAGGCCATCGCCGCCATCACCATGCACCCGCCGATGAATGGAATCTTTCGCGCCAGTCCGCTCAGCTCCGTCACGTTGCGGTTGTGCGTCTGATGATAAAACCAGCCAATCAATGAGAACGTGAGCGCCGCCATCACCCCGTGCGCAAACATCAACAGCACCGCGCCGCTGATGCCGATGACATTCAACGTGGCCATCCCAAGGAGCACATACCCCATGTGGCTGACCGAGGAGTACCCGATGACAAACTTCCAATCCTGCTGCGTCAACGCCGCCCAACCCGCATACAAGATGTTGAAGCACGCCAGCGTCGCCAGCAGGTCCGCCCAGTGCCGCGCTCCCTCCGGCATCATCGGCAAGGCCAGTCGGAGGATGCCGTATGCGCCGAGTTTCTTGAGCACTCCCGCGTGCATCATCGAGGCGGCTGTCGGCGCCGCCGCATAGCCCAGCGGCGACCATGTGTGAAACGGAAACAGCGACGCCAGAAAGCCAAATCCGAACAACAAACACGCAAACACCCATTTCTGTGCGTTCCCGGCCAGTCGAAGGTTTTCTCTCAATTCGACCATGTCGAACGTCCGCCCACCCGCGTAATACATCGTCAACAACCCGATCAGCGCCAGCACCGCCCCCGCGGTCAGATAAAGCGTCAATTTCATCGTGGCATACTCTTTTGTCCGCCCGTGCCGGCCCGGCGGCAGAGAGCCATACATACCAATGAGCAGGTACATCGGAATCACCGCCAGTTCGTAAAAGAAGTAAAAAAAGAACAAGTCCATCGAGGCAAATGTCCCGCTGATCCCCGTCGTCAACGCCAAAAACAGAATGTAATACTCCTTTTGTCGCTCGTGGATTTCGTGCGAGATCAACGCCCCCGCAAACGACACAAACCCAACCAGCAACAACAACGTCATCGAAATCCCGTCCACGCCAAATCGCAGGCGGATGTTCAGGGACGGCAGCCACGCGAAGCCCCCCACAAACTGATACCCTGCGTTGCTCCGATCAAATTGCGAGAACATGACCAGCGTCAACAGCAGCGAGCCCCCGGTCGCCCCGACGGCCAGCCCGCGAATCCACCGTGGCCGACCGGCGGGCAGTAAAAACACCGCCGCCGCCGCTATCAGCGGGAACAGGACTGTAATGATCAAAAGGTTCTCCATCACCGCACCACCACGTAGTAGAGGATCACGACCACGCCGAGGCCGAACAGAAAAACGTAGCTCTGGATGTTGCCGGTCTGGACCAAGCGCAGGGTTTTTCCCGCCAGATTCACCGTGCTGGTCAGACCGCCGATACCGAGCCGCTGGAGAATCCAGCGATCAAACCACTCACACATCGCGGCCATCGCGCCTTGCACGTGCTGCACCAACCACAGGTACAATTCGTCGAAGTAAAACTTGTCCTCGATCCAGGTCCAGAGTGGACCGAGCGCTTTCCGAACCGGCGCATCGTTCGGAGCCGTTTTCGCGTACACCGATGCCGACACCGCAAAACCCGCCAACGGCACCAGCAGCAGCGCATAACCGAGTCGGCTGTGTTCAATCTCGGCTTTTGGATCAAGAAAATATGGCACCGTGCCAAACCAGCCGCCCGCCAGCGAGAGAACCGCCAGAAAACCCAGCGGCAATGTCATTACCCACGGCGGCTCGTGGGCATGGTCACAGGCGCGCGGGTCGCGGGGGGCGCCAAAGAAAACCACAAACAACAGTCGCCCCACATAGTAGGCCGTCAGGAAAGCCGTCAGCGTGCCGAGGACAAAAAGCGGTTTGTTCACCCGCAACGCCAACAGCAGGATTTCGTCCTTGCTGTAGAACCCTGCCAGGGGCCAGATGCCCGCCAGTGCCAGCGCACCGATCAGGAAAGTCCAGAATGTGATCGGCAGTTTCCGCCACAGCCCACCCATCTTCCAGATGTCCTGCTCGTGATGCAAAGCCACGATGACGCTGCCGGCGCCGAGGAACAACAGTGCCTTGAAAAAGGCGTGCGTCGTCAGATGAAACATCGCCGCCGTGGGACCGCCCAGGCCAACGGCCATCACCATGTAGCCGAGCTGCGAGAGCGTGGAGTAGGCGAGAATGCGTTTGATGTCGTTCTGCGCAATGGCGATGGAGGCCGCCAGCAATGCCGTGATGCCGCCAACCCACGCCACCAGCATCAGCGCCACAGGGCTGGCCGCAAACAGGACGAACACGCGACACAACAAGTACACCCCCGCCGCCACCATCGTCGCCGCATGGATGAGCGCCGAGACCGGCGTCGGGCCTTCCATCGCGTCCGGCAACCAAACATGCAGCGGAACCTGCGCGCTTTTGCCGACCGCGCCGCAGAAGATCAACGCCCCGATCCATCCCAACGCGCCGACGGGGACAGTCGTGATCCTGGCGGGCAATTCGCGAAAGTCAAATGTACCCGTGAAAGACCACAGCAACAACACTCCAAGCATCATCCCGAAATCGCCGATGCGGTTGACCAGAAACGCCTTCTTGCCCGCCTCGGCGGCACTGGGTTTCTCAAACCAGTAGCCGATGAGCAGGTAGCTGCTGACACCGACCAGTTCCCAGAAGATGAAGATTTGGATGAAGTTGGTTGAGAGCACGATACCGAGCATCGAGAATGTGAATAACGACATGCAGGCAAAGTAACGCGAGAATCCCGGATCGCCTTTCATGTAGCCGATCGAGTAGATGTGGATCGCCGAGCCGACCCCGGTCACTACCAGCAACATCAACACGCTCAAATGATCCACCGTGGCGCCAAACTCGATCTTCACCCGCTCGCCAAGCACCAACCATTGCCACGGGGCCGGCGCAAGTTCCACCGACGCGCCCAGCGCCCAGAAAATCCAAAGCGACACGGCAAAACCGGTCAGGATCGCGCCGCAGGAAATCAGCGCGCTCAACGTCCGCCACCGCTGCGTCAGCAGCGTGATCACGGCGGCGCCGGCCAACGGAGCGAAGAGGAGGATCCAAACGGGGTTCATGTTGTTGTTTGTGACTGTGGCAGGTTCATTCGCGGCTACCGTTTCATTGAGTTCAGTTCATCCACGTTGACGGTTTGTTTGAGTCGGAACAGCGCCACCAGGATCGCCAGGCCGACGGCCACCTCCGCGGCGGCAATGGCGATGACGAAAAAGACGAAAACCTGTCCTTCCACAAGGTTGTTGTATTTCGAGAATGCCACGAGGGCGAGGTTGGCGGCGCTGAGGTTCATTTCCAGCGCCATGAGGATGACCAGCGCGTTGCGACGCGCGATCACACCCGCCATGCCGAGCGCAAACAGCAACCCGCTGATAATCAGGTAGTGATGGAGAGTGACCACGGCGATCATTTCAGGTTCCTCCTGGACAGGAGCACGACACCGACCATGGCCACCAGCAACAACAACGCGGCGACCTCCACCGGCAGCATGTACCGCGCGAACAATGGTTTGACCACGACTTCGAGGCCGTCCTGCCAATTCACTTCGCGTCCTGCCAACGGTTGGACGGGTTTCTGAAGAATGAAAACAAATTCCCACGCTAGCGCGCCGGGCACGACAATGGCGCCCACCGCGCCGAGAAACCTGACGTGACGGCGCTGCGAGGCGCGGATGTCGAGCAGCATAATGACAAACAGAAACAACACGATGACCGCTCCCGCATAGACAAGCACCTGGATCACGGCCAGGAAGAACGCCTCCAGCAGCACAAACAACCCCGCCATGAACCCGAACAACAACACCAGGAACATGGCGCTGTTGACCGGGTTGCGGCTCGCCACGACCCCGATGCCGCTCAACAGCATCGCGAGGCTGAAAAACCAAAATAATGTGTCGTGGACGGTCATTTGTTTTTCCACTTCCAAATTTTGTCGTCGTGAATCCCACCCAATTCCAGCAATTTCTCCTTGTGGAACCGTAACTCTTCCCTTCGGTAGCCGCAGAGGGAAAATACGTTTTTCAGGAAGATGGCCTCTTCGGGGCATACTTCCTCGCACATCCCACAGTAAATGCAACGGGTCATGTCTATGATGAAATCTGACGGCTCCTTCTCGACCGGGGCATCGGGGGCCGCATCGTTTCGGAAACCGGGAATCACGCGAATGGCCTTGGGCGGACACACAAACTCGCAAAGCTGGCAGGAAACGCATTTCACGCGTCCCTCCGGGTCCCTCACGAGCGTGGGAACCCCGCGGTAGAGACCGTAGAGCGGCGGTTTTTCTTCGGGATAATTTCGCGTGAACTTCCGTCGCGGGATGTGTTGCAGCGTCAGCCACAGACCGCGCACTATCTGCGGGATGTAGGTCTTTTCCCAAAGACTGAGTTGTGGACGTGACACCTGCATCATTTCTCCATCAGCGCCAGCGCGGTCCCGCTCAACGCCACATTGGCAAGGGTCAGCGGGACAAAAACCTTCCATCCCAACCCCATGAGTTGATCGTAACGAAACCGCGGCAACGTCCAGCGCACCCAGATGAACACAAACAGCAGCAACAACACTTTCCCGATGAAAATCCCGATGTGCGCCATGCCCACCCACAACTCCTTCGCCGGCGCGTTGAAAGGCGCCAACGGCAACGACCAGCCGCCCAGAAACAGCGTCACCATCAACGCCGAGGCGAGAAACATGGCGGCGTATTCGCCGAGGAAGAACATGGCGAACTTCATCGAACTGTATTCGGTATGATACCCGCCCACCAGTTCCTGCTCTGCTTCCGGCAGATCAAACGGCAGGCGGTTCGTTTCGGCAAACGCGCTGACCATGAAGACAAACGCCGACACCCATTGGATCGGATAAACCACGAGCCAGCCGTGGCTGGCCTGGTATTCCACGATCCGCCCGAGGTTCAGCGATCCCACCTGCATGAATACCGGCGCGACACTCAGTCCGAGGCAGACCTCGTAGCTGATCATCTGCGCGCTGGAACGAATGCCGCCGAGGAACGGATATTTTGAGTTGCTCGCCCATCCCGCCAGCACGATGCCGTACACGCCCAGCGAGGAGATGGCGAAGACAAACAACACTCCCACATTCAGGTCGGCAATAACGCACTTGATCGGGTGTCCCGCGATCGGCAACGCGCTGCCCCATGGAATCACCGCCACTGTGATCAACGCGGGCGACATCGCGATCATGGGCGCCAGCATGTAATATAACCGATTTACATGCCTCGGGATCACGTCCTCCTTGAAAATGAATTTCAAACCGTCCGCCAGCGGTTGGAGAACGCCGCGCGGCCCAACGCGATTCGGTCCGAGCCGGTCCTGAATCCAGGCGCACAACCAACGCTCCCACAACACCGCATAGGCCACGATGGTCAACATCGCCCAGAGGACAACCGCGATTTTGATGACGGAGATAAGCAATCCTTCGATCACAGCGCCACCTCCACGCCCTGATCGCTGATCTTCGACAAGCTCAGGCCCGACAGCGACGGAATGACGCGCGCCATGTCGGCAAACACGTCTTCGATGGTTTCGTATTTCGCCGTACCCGTCCCCCTCAGCAACCCGGCCAGGATCTGCCAGTCGGGACGGGCCAGCGGCGCGATCGCGGCGTTAAGTCGTTGGATTCGCCCTTTCGCGTTGATGAAGGTGCCCTGTTTCTCGGCAAAAGTCGCGCTGGGCAGAACGTAGTGGGCGGCTCTGGTGGCCCGACTCGGCAGGATGTCCAGCACGACCAGCAATTCCAATCTCGCCAGCAGTTCCTCTTCCAACGGATCTTCTCCCAGCACCATCAACGCCCGGATCGCTCCCGCCCGGATGCCGTCGGCAATCCGCGCCACATTCGTCCCGAATCCGAGCAGTTTCGCTCCCGCCATATTGGGTGTTCGGTCGGCGTTCAACAGCCATTTGTCCCCTTCCCCCAGATGCGGCACCACCACGGCCGGTGCCGTCTCACCACCGAGTTGTTTCAGCAGGAACAACTCCTCGGTCGTCGCGCGGGCGCTGCCAATGATGGCCTGGGCTTCGGTGGCGCGCCATTTTGCCGCGACCTGTTCAACCGCTTCCGCCCAGGAGATCGGAGTGCCGTTGGCGGTCGGCAGCGTGAGGCGACGGGAATCGTTGATGAACTTGTAGTGGAGACGCCCTTCATCGCACATCCAGCACTGGTTGACCGAGGGGTTTTCGCGGGGCGTCTGGCGGTAAACAATGCCTTCGCGCGACCAGAGCACGGTGTTGCAGCCGGTGGCGCAGTGAGGGCAGATGCTTTTGGTTTCCTTCAGGAACCAGACCCGCTGTTGAAAACGGAAATCGTTCGAGGTGAGCGCGCCGACGGGACAGAGGTCCACGATGTTGAGGTCGTAGTTGGTGTTCGGTTCGTGGCCGGGGTAGCAGGTCAGTGTCGAGTGGCTGCCGCGTTGGACAAATCCGAGGCAATCCTGCCCGGCCAGTTCCTTCATGAAACGGATGCAGCGCGAACAAAGGATGCAACGTTCGTCGTCGAGGGTGATTTTCGGCCCGAGTGGTGTTTTCTTTGGTTTGTGAACCTTGTCCTCGGTGAACCGGCTTTCGGCCCTACCGTAGTCCACGCTGTATTCCTGCAACCGACATTCTCCCGCCTGGTCGCAGATCGGGCAATCCAGCGGATGGTTGATCAGCAGAAACTCCATCACTCCTTCGCGCGCTTTTTGGACTTTTGGCGAGCGGGTATGGACCACCATGCCTTCGGCGACGGGGGTGTTGCAGGCGATGAGCAGTTTGGGGCCGAAGACGATGACAGGTTTTCCGTCCGGGCCGATCTGCGGTTGTTTGTCCGGGCCGAGTTTGGGCATGCCGACGTCCACCAGGCACATTCGGCAGTTGCCGACGATGGACAGTTTCGGATGATAGCAGTAGTGCGGCACTTCGATGCCGGCGAGTTTCGCCGCCTCGATGAGGTTCATCCCTTTCGGGGCGACGACCGCCCGTCCATCAATTGTCAGGTTGACGGTGTTTTCAGACATGTTTCTCAAACTCGGCACGGTACTTTGTCACAAACGCCTTGACCGGCCAGGCGGCGGCCTCGCCGAGCGGGCAGATGGTTTTGCCGTCAATGTTGTCGGCCACGTCGTAGAGCAATTCCACATCCTGCGGGCGCCCGCGTCCATCGCGCATCCGGTGGAGCATTTTTTCCATCCAAAGGGTGCCTTCCCGGCAGGGGGTGCATTGGCCGCAGCTCTCGTGGGCGTAGAATTGGGCAAGGTTCAGCGTCGCCTCGACGATGTCCACCGAATCATCGAGCACAATGACACCGCCGCTGCCGGCCATGGTGCCGGCTTTGCGGAGGCTTTCAAAATCGAGTGGCACATCTATTTGGTCGGGAGTGAGCACCGGCATGGAGCTGCCGCCGGGGATGACACCCTTGAGTTGTCGGCCGTCCTGGAGACCACCGCAAACGTCGTAGATGAGTTGGCGCATGGTGAGTTTACCCATTTCGAACTCGTAGCAGCCGGGTTGTTTGACCGGGCCACTGACGCAGAGCAGGCGGGTACCGGTGGAGCCGGTGACGCCCATGGTTTTGTACCAGTTGGCGCCGTGGCGGATGATGTGCGGGATGTTGGCGAGCGTCTCGACGTTGTTGACCGCCGTGGGGCATCCGAACAGGCCGACGCTGGCCGGGAAAGGCGGTTTGATGCGTGGATAGGGGCGTTTACCTTCGAGGGATTCGATGAGCCCGGTTTCCTCGCCGCAGATGTAGGCACCCGCGCCGCGATGGACGTAGATTTCGACGCCGTTGCCGACGTAACCGCGGGCGCGAGCTTCCTCGATGGCGTGGAGCAGTGTTTTCGCGCCGTCGGGCATTTCGCCGCGGATATAGATGTAGGCGACCCTGGCGCCGATGGCATGACAGGAGATCAGGATACCTTCGAGGAGTTGGTGGGGGTCGTAGTGGATGATCTGGCGGTCTTTGAAGGTGCCCGGTTCCGATTCGTCGGCATTGCAGATGAGGTACACGGATTTGCCGGATTTTTTGTCGAGGAACCGCCATTTCAGGCCGGTAGGGAATCCCGCGCCGCCGCGTCCGCGCAATTGGCTGTCGGCGACCTCCTGGATAATGTCGTCGGGATTCATGGTGCGCGCTTTTCGCAAGGCCTGGTAGCCGCCTTCGCATTCGTAGTCGGCGAGAGAACCGGTGTAACCGGGCCGGGCGAGATTGGCCAGCAGGACACGTTTTTCCAGCGGATGCGCCGGTAACGGCGGCTGCAATGGCTGGGATTCAAGTTTTCCCGTGGTCTGGAGGCGGGTGAGGATGGCGTCGAGTTTTGCGGGCGTGACGCGCTCGAAGGTCGCGTCATTGATCATCATGGCGGGGCCGCTGCCGCACAGGGCCAGGCATTCGACGGTGGAAACCGTAAACTGGTTTGGATCGAGATTTGCCAGCCGCTGGAGCAATGTCGGGCTGCCGGCCAGGTGGCAGGAGAGTGTGCGGCAGAGTTTGATGTGGAATTGGCCGAGCGGCTTCTGGGTGAACATCGGGTAGAAGGTTACGATTTCCCAAACGTTGATCGGCGGCAGACCGAGTTTGTCGGCGATCCATTTCACCTGTTCATCGCCGAGGAAACCGAAATGCTCCTGGAGCAAATGGCAGAGCCACAACACGGCAGCCCGTTTGTGTTGTGGCGGGTAGTGCGTGATGATTTCGTCAATGTGATGTTCGAGTTCGACGGGAAGGATCATCGGTCGCACTCTCCCATTACGAAATCGAGGCTGGCAAGGATGGCCACCAGGTCACTGATCATGTGCCCCTTGGCCAGTAACGGCACTGCCTGGAGGTTCACAAAGGATGGCGCGCGTATCTTCAGGCGATGCGGTGTGCCGCCGCCTTTACTGATGAGGAAGAAACCGAGTTCGCCTTTTGGATTTTCGGCCGAGAAGTAAATCTCGCCCGGCGGCGCGTTGATCCCCTGAGTGACGAGGAGAAAATGGTGAATCAGTTCCTCCATTTTCGTCAGAACAGCCTTTTTTTCCGGTAGGACGATTTTGGCTTCGGGGGCGTTGCAGGGGCCGTCGGGCATCTGGTTGGCGGCTTGTTGGAGGATGCGTACGCTCTGGCGCATTTCTTCCATGCGGACAAGGTAGCGGTCGTAGCAATCGCCCACCGTGCCGACCGGCACGTCGAACTGGTAGTTCTCGTAGCCGCTGTAGGGATGCGCCTTGCGAATGTCCCATTCGACGCCACTGGCGCGCAGGCACGGCCCGGTGATGCCAAGGTCCACGGCGTCGGCGCGCGACAGAACGCCAATGTCACGGGTACGTTCCAGGAAGATTTTGTTGCGCGAGAGTAGTCGGTCCACCTCATCAATCGTTGCGGGCACTTCCTTCAAAAATTTCCGCAACATCGGCAGAAATTCCGGTGGCATGTCGTGAGCGAGACCGCCGATGCGGGTGTAACTGGTGGTAAAACGAGCGCCGCTGAGGCATTCGCAGAGGTCGTAGATTTTCTCGCGGGCCTCGAAGGTGTACAGGAAGACGGTCATCGCGCCCATGTCCATGCCGAAGGTGCCGATGCCCAACAGGTGAGAGCTAATTCGGGCCAGTTCCGAGGCGATCACACGGATGGCCTGGCACCGCGGCGGCACCTCGATGCCGCAGAGTTTCTCGACGGCATAGGCGTAGGCGACATTGTTGGCGAGCGGGGCGAGATAATCCAGGCGGTCGGTGTAGGGAATGAATTGTGTCCAGGTCAAGTTTTCGGCGATTTTTTCGTCGCCGCGATGCAGGTAGCCGATTTCGGGACGGCATTCGGTAATCTCCTCGCCGTCCAACTCCAATACCAGACGCAGCACGCCGTGGGTGCTCGGATGTTGTGGCCCCATGTTGAGGATCATCCGTTCCCCGGCCGGTTCGGCTTCCAACATCGCCTGTGCCCGTGCTGCGGATTCGATCAACTCCATTTCATGCCGTGTCGCCATGCAGTTTTTGTTTCTCCTCCCTCTCGGCCAGCGTGTCGTACTGACGCGGCTCGCGTTGAGAAGACGGTCGCGCTCCTGAACCGGCCACAAACGGGCCGCCCAACATTGGCGCCGGTTCCGCCCGTCCGGCACCCGCCTCCGGATCGGGCAACTCGGCTTCCATTCCGGCCAGAGGAAAATCCTTTCGCAACGGGTGGTACGGATAGCCATCCCACATCAGAATTCGTCGCAGATTCGGATGTCCCCGGAAACGCAGGCCAAACATGTCAAACGCCTCCCGCTCGTGCCAGTTCGCCGTGCGCCAGATGCCGGTAACAGAGTCCACCGTCATGTCGTCTTCGGGCACTTTTATCTTCAAACGGAACCAGAACCGGTGTGTAAACGAGTACAGGGTGTAATCCACCTCGAAGCGCGGGTACTGCCCGTAATTGTCCACGCCGGCGAGGTCGCTCAGCATGTCAAAACCGCATTCCGCCTTCAAAAAACGGCAAATCTCCACGAGCCGTTCGCGCGCCACGGTCACACCCGTTTGACCGCGAAACTCCGTCACATTGTGGATCGCCCCGTTAAAACGCGCTCGCAGTTGCTCGACGAGCTGTTGGGGTGTCATGGGGCACCGCCTTTCGGGGCATAATCGCCGCAGACGATGATCGGGCCTTTCACGCCCGAGCCAACCGGCGCGCGCCCGTCGTGGCGCAGGCTCTTGAGCGCCGCCTCGTGTTCGATCCGTCGCTGGATCGCCATCAACCCGTCCAACAGGGCTTCCGGTCGCGGCGGACAACCGGAAATGTAAACATCCACTGGCAGGAATCGGTCCACACCCTGCACGACAGCGTAACTGCGGTACATCCCGCCGCTACTGGCGCAGGCGCCCATGGCGATGCACCATTTTGGCTCCGGCATCTGATCCCACACGCGGCGCACCGCGCCGGCCATCTTGTACACGCAAGTTCCGGCCACGATCATCAGGTCGCATTGCCGGGGCGAAAACCGCATTACCTCGGCGCCGAATCGGGCGATATCAAAGCGGCTCGCGCCCGTTGCCATCAACTCGATGGCGCAACAAGCCAGTCCCATTGGCATTGGCCAGAGTGAATTTTTACGTGCCCAGTCAATCGCCGCATCCAAGCGTGTCACAATGACATCGCGGCCTTCGGTCTTGGGATCGAATCCCGTGATCACGGTTTTCTCCCTCGTTTTGGCGCCCAATCAAGGGCGCCCTTACGCCACGCATAGATATGGCCTGCCTCCAAAATCAGCAGGAACACCACCATGCCCGCCAGCATGTCCCAACCGTATTCCTTCATCAGATCGCGGCACACCGCGCTCCAGCCCAACAAAAACACCACTTCCAAATCGAAAAGGATAAACAGCATGGCGATCAGGTAGAACTTCACGCTGAACCGCACATGCGCCTCCGTCACCGGAGGAATCCCGCACTCGTAGGCACTGTCCTTGATTGCCGTGTGAACACGTTTTTTGCCGAGCAAAATCGGTATCAAAACCATGCCGCCGGCCAGGCCGACAACGGCCAGCGTCAGCAGCCCCACCGGTATGTATTCTTGCAGTTCGTTGCCTGTCATCGGTGTTTCACCGCAACCGCAGCGGCAGTGTGGCAAGGAACGTAGCACCGGACAACTCGCTTGCAAGCGCGAATTCCGCTATTCTGTCTTCCGTGAACAGCAACCCGTTGCTCCTTCGCGAAATCCAGTCCGCCATGGCTGCTCAGGGCGGACGTATCACGTTCGAGCGTTTCATGGAACTGGCCCTTTACCATCCGCAATACGGTTACTACACCAGCCACAAAACCCGCATCGGGCGATGGGGCGATTATTTCACCAGCGTCAGCGTCGGTCCTCTGTTCGGGCGCATTCTTGCCCGTCAATTCCGCGCATGGGGCGTCAAGGAGGTCATTGAGTTCGGCGGCCATCACGGTCAACTCCGCTCCGATATCCTCGCCGCCGCGCCCGAACTGCGCTACCAACTCATTGAGGTCGGCGATCCGATACCCGACCGCATTCGTGGAGTTGTCTTTTCCAACGAATTTCTTGATGCCTTGCCGGTGCACCGGATCGTCGGGACGCAAGAGGTTTATGTGACGGAGGCTCTTACGGAAGAGTTGGGACCGTTGTCCGACCCGCGCCTGCCGAGGTTGCCGGAGGGGTATCGCGCCGAAATCAATCTCCGGGCGCTCGACTGGCTCGAACAGGTTGCGCGACGCCTTAAACACGGTTACATCCTGACGATTGATTACGGGTTTGAGCGAGCCGAGTATTTTGCCCCGCATCACAAGGACGGCCATCTCCAGTGTTACCACCGCCATACCAAGAACGCGAACCCCTACCAACACATTGGTGAACAGGACATTACAGCCCATGTTGAGTTTACCTCGCTCATTGAGCGGGGCGAAGAACTCGGTCTGGAAACTGTCGCATTCACCGATCAAACGCGCTTCCTCTTGGAAGCCGGCATGGAAGAGATAGAAAACATTGTCCACGCTCACGCCGGTCAATACAGTGCCGAGCGAAACGCCATCCATCAACTTTTGCACTCGACAATGGGGCACGCCTTGAAAGTGCTGGTGCAACGAAAAAATCTCTAACCTTCTGTTGACAAGTGAATTTTGGGGTATTGTTGAATTAGCTACTGAAAGGCGAGGGTAGCTGAAGGTTAAATGCCTTATCTCGTGATGGGCTTGGCAGACTCGCAAACGAAAAACATGGGAGAAGCTCTTATGAGTAAAGTGCATGTTGTAACAGTCATGATGTCTCTTGCCGCATCAGTTGCGCTGTGGAGTGGATGTTCCACCCAATCTTACCAATGGAATCGTCCACTGATCTATAACGAGGAGGAATACAACACCCTTCCGCAGGCCGGACGAGCCGGGAGGACCGATGTTCCTCGTTACACACGAGTAGAAGCGCCGGCACCAGCTCCAAAAGCCGCGCCGGCAGCAAAACCGGCTCCAACGGGTTCCAATTGTTTCACATTGAAGTCTGACCTCCTGCAACTGACCAAGTGCGTACCCGCCGCCGCCACCCTCGGAGAGACGGTGGAAAACACGCTCACGGTCGTTGCGTTGGCCAACTGCGCCAACGCCGTCGTGACAGACACAATACCGGACGGCGCCACTTACGTGAGAAGCGAGCCTTCTGCCACACTGGAAGGACGCAAGCTTGTGTGGACCTTCGACGCGCTCGACAAAGGCAGCACCACGACCATCAAGGTCTGGTACAAGGCCGATCGAGAAGGAACTCTGGTGAATTGTGCCACGATGGCCGCCATTCCGCGTGGTTGCGCCGCCACGGTTGTCGGTCGTGCCACATTAGCCATTGACAAATCGGGTCCCGCCACGGCCAACATCGGACAACAAATCCCCTACACGGTTGTTGTCAAGAATACGGGTTCGGCCGTCGCCAGGAACGTGGTGGTCACCGATACGGTGCCCGACGGGCTCAGCAGCGCCAGCGGCCAAAAAGTCCTCACGTTCAACGTGGGTGATCTTGCGCCCGGCCAATCCAGGGATATCTCTGTTCCTCTGAAGGCCGATCGTCGTGGTCGCTTCTGCAACGTCGCAGCCGCCTCCGCTTCCAATGCCGCTGAAGTCAAGGACGAGGCGTGCACCACGGTGCTCCAACCTGGTCTTGCCATCAGCAAGGAAGGCACCAAGGAGCAATTCCTTGGACGCACAGCCACCTACACGATCGTTGTCTCCAACACCGGAGACACCGATCTGAAGGACGTTGTCGTCACGGATACCGCCCCGGCAGCCACGCGTATCGTCAAGGCCGACGGCGCCAGCATCAGTGGCAACACTGCCACATGGCGAATGGCCACCCTTGCCAAGGGTGCCAAGGAAAACCTCTCCATCGTATTGACCAGCACCACGCCTGGATCGCATTGCAACGATGTCACAGTCAGAAGTGCAGAGGGACTCTCGGCCAAGGATCAAGCCTGTACCTTGTGGAAGGGAATCCCGGCTGTTCTGATCGAGGTTGTGGATGATCCCGACCCGATCGCCGTTGGTGAAAGCACCACCTACACCATCCGCGTGACCAACCAGGGCACCGCGGAAGACAAGAACATCAAGCTCGTTGCCAACTTCGGCAAGGAGATTGATCCTGTGAGCGGCAGCGGTTCGACAACGGTCACTGTCAGCGGCAAGAGCGTGGACTTCGGCAATGTCGCGACTCTCGCGCCGAAACAGACCGTCACATGGACTCTCAGAGCCAAAGGGGTCGTCGCCGGCGATCACCGTTTGAAAGTTCGAATGACCTCCGATATGCTGACCTCGCCGGTGACGGAAGAGGAAAGCACTCACGTGTACTAAACACCGTATCAACAGAACCCGAAAGGGCTGGCAAAACCTTGCCAGCCCTTTCGCTTTCGGCGCGATTGACACATTCCCTGTTTGCGCCGACTGTTTCTTAGCAAAGGAAAACACCATGCGAACACTCTCACTCCGCCTCATCATCGTTTCCACGCTGTTGTTGCAACTTCCCCGGACTCAAGCCGGGTTCCTCGATTGGCTCGTCAAACCCACCACGACCGGAACGGTCACCACCGCCGCCGTCCCCCTCACACAAGAGGAGATGGTGCGGGGACTCCGCGAGGCGCTCTCCAAAGGCGTCGGTCAAGCTGTCGCCACCCTCGGCAAAGACGGCGGATTCCTCAATAACGCCGCCGTCAAGATTCCCATGCCGCCGCAACTCCAGACCGTCGAGAAAACGCTCCGCCGTCTCGGCCAGGACAAGATTGCCGATGAATTTGTCGCCACCATGAACCATGCCGCCGAACAAGCCGTGCCGCTGGCCGCCAACGTCTTTGCCGGCGCCATCACCAACATGACCGTCACCGACGCCAAAGCCATTCTCACCGGCCCTGACGATGCCGCCACGCAATATTTCCGCAAGACCAGCGAAGCCCGTCTCCGCGAGAAATTCCTCCCCATCGTCAGAGATGCCACCGCCAAAACCGGCGTCACCGCCGCCTACAAAAACCTCATTCAACAAGCCGGTCCGATGGCGGCGTTTCTCGGCGCCGATGCGGGTGACCTCGACGGCTACATCACACAAAAGGCGCTCGACGGCCTTTTCCAAATGATCGCTGTCGAGGAAAAGAACATCCGCCAGAATCCCGTCGCCCGCACCACCGATCTCTTGAAAAGGGTTTTCAGTTCGTCGCAGAAGTAACCTTGCCCGCTGTGACGCGACGGGGTATCCTTCGCGCCATGTTTGTGGACAAAGTCAAAATCTCGGCCAAAGCCGGCGACGGCGGCAACGGATGCGTCTCGTTTCGGCGGGAAAAATACATCGAATACGGGGGACCCGACGGGGGCGACGGCGGCAAGGGCGGCGACATTATTCTGGTGGCGGACGCCAATGTCACCGATCTTTCCGACCTGTTTTACACGCCGCGCCTGGTTGCCCGCAACGGCGAGCACGGACGCGGAAAGAACTGTTTCGGGCGCAGCGCCAACGACGTCAGGGTAAAGGTTCCTGTCGGCACGCAGGTCTATTTGCTCGGCCAGGTAAAACGCCAACAAAAAATTACCCGTTACCATCCTGCGGCCGCCACCGAACAATTCGATCCCGACGCGAAGGTCGGTCTCATTTATGGCGAGCGACACGCCGGATCGCCTTCGCGCGCGGCCGCCTCTTTCCCGGAAGAAGGAACCGAGGAAACCGCTTCCTCCGAAACCCGTCAGTTCCTTGCCGATCTCGTCGAGGAGGGCCAGGAGTTTGTGTTGGCCCGAGGCGGACGCGGTGGACGCGGCAACACAGCGTTCAAAAGTCCGACGCACCGCGCGCCGCGCGAATTTGAGTACGGCGAGCCGGGCGAAGAGTTGCGGGCCGAGTTGGAGTTGAAAACGATTGCGGACGTGGGGTTGGTCGGCTTCCCCAACGCCGGTAAATCCACGCTCATCTCCAAAATCACTCATGCCCACCCCAAAATTGCTCCTTATCCGTTCACGACGCTCTCGCCCAATGTCGGCATACTGACCTACGAGGATTTTACCCGGATCCGTGTTGCCGACATCCCCGGCCTGATCGAGGGCGCCCACGCGGGCAAGGGATTGGGACATGATTTTCTCCGCCACATCGAGCGCTGCCGTCTCCTGCTGCTCCTGCTGGACATGGCCGGCACGGACGGACGTAAGCCGTGGGACGACTACGAGCAGTTGCTAAAGGAACTGCGGTTGTACAAGCTCGATATCCTCAACAAACCGCGTCTGATCGTTGCCAACAAAATGGACCTGCCCGCCGCGAAAAAAAACCTGGCAACGTTCAAACGCAAAGCGGGACGCGCCTCCAGCCTGTCGAAATCCTCGTCAAAAAAAGGAGCTGGGAGGATGACAGTTCCGACGGTTCTGGAAATTTCCGCGCTGGAAGGCGTCGGTTTGGAGAAATTGAAGCTGGCGATTCGAAAGGCGTTGCAGTAGTCTTGCTCCCCGTTGTGGTGGAGGGACGCGCTCCGTCGCGTCCGTAACGCGCAACAAGATGCGGCCACGACGGAGCGTGGCTCACCAAGAGATGGAGACTTGTCATGTACAAGATTATTGGTGGTGACGGCAAAGAATACGGCCCTGTAACCGCGGAACAATTGCGACAGTGGATTGCCGAAGGACGCGCCAACGCCCAGACCCAGGCCCAACCCGTCGGCGGTACCGGATGGCAACCGTTGGGTACCATTCCCGAATTCGCCTCCGCCTTCGGCGCGCCCGCCGCGCCTCCTCCGCCGTCCGCCGCCGGCGCTCCGCTTCCCCCCACCACGCCGCTGCCCGTGGTTCCCGACATTCCAAACTATCTCTGGCAATCCATTGTGGTGACACTGTGTTGCTGCCCGCCGCTGGGCATTCCGGCCATTGTATTTGCCGCGCAGGTCAACAGCAAACTGCGCGACGGTGATGTGCTGGGCGCGCAGGATGCCTCGCGTAAGGCGAAGATGTGGTGCTGGATCGCGTTCGGACTCGGTCTCCTTGCCAATATCATCGGTTTCTTCATCGGATTTCTCGGTCAACTCGCCGCGCACCGGCGATTTTGATCTCACGTGACAAAACCCGCACAAATCGTCATCGCCCTTGCCGCCGTCGCGGCGGCGGCCGCGATGATGTTCTGGGTTGACCCGTCGCGGGCATGGTTTCTTCCGACGTGCACGTTTCACAAACTGACCGGATTGTATTGTCCCGGTTGCGGCATGACGCGGGCAACCCATCACCTGCTACACGGCCATCTGCTGGCCGCCCTGCGCTGCAACGCGCTGTTCACGCTGGCCCTCCCCTGTGTGGCCGCCTACGGAATCTGGCGCTGGACAAAACCACCTCAATCGCCACCCATCTGGAAACCGATTTACCTCTGGTTGTTGCTCGGTGGGATTGCCGTGTTTGCCGTTGTCCGCAACATTCCCGTCTATCCGTTCACCCTGCTTGTACCCTGAAAGGACAACCACCATGTACAAAATCATCGGAGGCGACGGCAAAGAATACGGACCGGCCAGTGCCGACCAGCTTCGCCAGTGGCTTGCCCAGGGCCGTCTCAACCAACAGACCCAAGTCCAAGCCGACGGCGGTGAATGGAAACCGCTCGGCGAGTTCCCCGAACTGGCGTCGAGCGCGCCGCCACCCATCGTCCCCCCTGTCGCTCCAAAGACCTCCGGCCTGGCGATTGCGTCCCTCCTGCTCGGATGCCTGACTCTTTTCTGTTCGTTTTTTACGGCCACTCCCGGAATCATTCTCGGTATTGTCGGCCTGTCCAAAATCAACCGCAGCCAGGGTAAACTGAGAGGCCAGGGGATGGCGATCACCGGCATCTGTCTTTCGGCCGTCCTGTTGTTTTTCAGTCTCGGATTCCAGGCCGCCCTGATCCTGCCTGCCATTGCCAAAACCCGCAGTCATTCCCAATCTGCCCGTTGCATGAACAACATGCGCCAACTGGCTCTGGGCATCCTGATGTACGCCAGCGACAACAAGGACACGCTGCCGGACGCCGCTCATTGGTGTGATGCCGTGAAAAAACACGTCGGCAACGACGAGAAACTCTTCCAGTGCGTTTGTTGTCCCGGCGAGCGTTGCGCCTACGTGGTCAACCGCAACCTCGGCGGCGTGAAACTGGCCGCCATCCAAATGGCCGATAAAACCGTTCTGCTCTTCGAGGGCAACGGCGGCTGGAACGCCAGCGGCAGCGTCGCCGATCTGCCCGACACGCCGCCGCACCCGCACGGCTACCACATCGTTTTCGTGGACGGTCACGTCGAATCCGTCTCCAAGGAGGACGTGGACCAATTGCAGTGGAAACCCACCAACTAAAGAAAGGTCCCCACCATGTACAAAATGATTGGCGCCGATGGACGCGAGTACGGACCGGTGCCCGCGGAACAACTACGACAATGGATTCGGGAAGGCCGCGCCAATGCCCAAACCCAGGTCCAACTGGCGGGCGACACCGCTTGGAAGCCGCTCGGTGAGTTGGCCGAGTTCGCCGATCTGCTCGGCGCTGCCGCTGCCGGCGGTGCGCCGCCTGTCGTCGGGCCGTCGCCGACAGTCTCCGCCGCGCCATCCGCCGCCATCAACCCGGAGGCGCTGGCGGCGGAAATCCTCGCGCGCGACTACCAGGTCAACATCGGCGACTGCATTCGCCGGGCTTGGGAACTGTTCAAGAGTGATTTTTGGTTGTTGCTCGGCGCGTGTGTTGTCGCCATGCTCATCGCCGGTGGCGGAGGCATTCCATATCTCGGCGCGCTCATCAGCCTCGTTGTCGGCGGCCCGATGAGCGGTGGGTTATATTTGTTTTTGTTGAAGAAAATTCGCAAACAACCCGCGGAGTTCGGCGACATTTTTCTCGGATTCAGCACGGCGTTTGTGCCGTTGATGCTGGGTTACATTGTCTCCGGGCTGCTGACCGGCATTGGGGTGTTGTTTTGCATCATTCCTGGCATCTATCTGGGGGTTGCCTGGATGTTCACGCTGGCGTTGATCATTGACAAGAAACTGGATTTCTGGCCCGCGATGGAGTTGAGCCGCAAGGTGGTGACCCGTCACTGGTGGCAACTGTTCGGTCTGGTGCTCGTGTTGGGGTTACTGACGTTTGTTGGCTTTTTGGCCTGTTGCGTCGGCGTGTTCGTGACGGGCACTCTTGCGTCCATTGCGTTCATGTACGCTTACGAGGATATCTTTGGCGCGCGCCCGTGATTATCTGTTGAGCAATCTGCTCTCGGTGCCCGGCCTTGGCACTTTCCTGGCCGGGCGTCGGGCGATCGGTGTGGCGCAAATGAGCCTGGCAACCGTCGGGTTTGTGTTGACGATGTACTGGTTTGGCGCGTTTGTCCATCTCTGGCTTCGGACGCGGGAGTTTCCGGTTGACGGTGGCCCGCAATTCCGGTGGGGTTTGATCGGAGTGGGCATTTTTGCGTTGGCGTGGCTTTGGGGACTTGCGAGCGGCTTGCAGATTCAGCGCGAGGCTTGTAAAAACAAGCCGTGACTGCTCCCTTTCTTCAACCCGGACAACGACTTGAACTGGACATTACCACCGTCGCCTTTGGCGGTGACGGTATCGGGCGTGTGGATAACTTTGTGGTCTTCGTGCCGTTTGTGTTGGAAGGCGAACGGGTCGAGGTCGAGATCGTCGAGGTGAAACGGCGGTTTGCCACGGCGGACCTGATTCGCGTCATCACCCCGTCGCCGCACCGCGTGGCGGCGCGTTGTCCCTACTACGCCAACTGTGCCGGTTGCCAGTATCAACACGTGGAGTACGCCCATCAACTGGAGTTGAAACGCGCTCAGATCCGCGACGTTTTTCAGCGCATCGGCAACATCGCCGACCCGCCCATTGAGCCGGTGGTCGCTTCGCCCCGGCAGTACCATTACCGCAACAAAATCGTCGTCCACGGTCCCGGCAAACCGGGTTTCTGGACGATGCGCGGGCGGTCCATCCTTGAGATCACTCAGTGCCCGATTGCGCGCGAGGAGATCAACGAGGCACTGGCGACCATCAGCGGCCAACCAACGGCAGTGGGTCGCCACCTGACGTTGCGTTGTGATTCCACCGGTCTGGTGCGGACATTTGAGGAGCCGGCGCCGGAAGAATGGGTGGTGGAGGAGCTGTTGGGAAAGCGCCTGGAGGTGCCTCTTGGCTCGTTTTTCCAAGTCAACGCGGGGGTTATCGCGCTGGCCCTGGAACATGCGCGGCGCGCCTTTGCCGAGAGCGGCTGTTCGGTGCTGGTGGACGCCTATTGCGGGGTTGGATTGTTCGCATTGATGCTGGCCGACCTCGCCAAACATGTGTACGGAATGGAAGTGGACGAGCGGGCCATAGCCGCCGCCAACGCCAACGCCGAACGGTTCGGCCTGAAAAACTATGATTTCTATCCCGGCTCGACCGATCGGCTGTTGTTTTACACGCTGCGCCAGTGCAAACTGGATGAAGTCTGCCTGGTTCTCGACCCGCCCCGCAGTGGCTGCGGCAAACAGGTTCTGAAAACGCTGGCGAAACTTCACCCGCGCAAACTTCTCTATGTTTCCTGCGCCCCACCGATGCTGGCGCGTGACCTGAAGGAGTTGCTCGCCGCCGGTTACCGGCTGGAGCGGGTCACGCCTTTTGACATGTTTCCGCAGACGCAACATTGCGAAGCTGTCGCCGAACTGCGTTATGAACTTTAGCCTTTTCCTGGCCATGGCCGTCCCGGTGTTATTCAACACGCCGGACGCAGACGAGATTCTGAGCCGTCTTCAGGTCTTTCCGCCCGATAACCCGTGGAATCTCGACATCTCCGCCTGGCCGATTCACCCCAACTCACGGAACATCATCGCCTCCATCGGCGCGGACAAACCGCTCCGTTGCAACCTCGACATGGCATTCGTACTCGTTCCGCCCGACCAGAAACGGGTTCCCGTGAACATTGTTTCTTACCCGAACGAATCCGATCCCGGCCCTTTTCCCATTCCCGACAACATTCCCATTGAAGGCTGGCCCGTGGCCTTCAAAGGCCAGACGCTCGACGACGTCCAGCGTGATGTCCGCCGCGCAGATGGCGACCGTCACGGCATTGTGGTGGACCCCATTCAGCGGATGCTTTACGAGTTCTATCAACTCAAAAAGACCGATCACGGCTGGCAGGCCGCCCAAGCGTCCGTCTTCGACCTCAAAACCAACAAGCTTCGTCCCGGCGGCCGGACCAGCGCCGACGCCGCCGGGCTGCCCATTTTCCCAGCAATCATTCGCTACGATGAATTGCGTCGCGGCATCGTCGGCCATGCGATGCGGGTCACTGTGCGACGGACACGGCGCGCCTACGTCGCGCCCGCAACCCATTTTGCCAGCCGGCTCACCGACGAGAATCTGCCGCGCATGGGAGAACGGATCCGACTGCGACAGGATTTCGACATCCGCGGGTTCACTCCCGAAGCACAGGCAATTCTGAAGGGGTTGAAGAAACACGGCATGTTCGTTGCCGACAACGGTATTGACTGGGCGATCTCGGTGGCGCCCGACGAACGCATTCCCTCTCTCCATCGCGAACTGCGCCGCGTCAAGGGCAGCGACTTTGAAGTGGTTGTCTCGCCACAGTGACCGATGTCGAGCAAGTGGCGTCCCCGACTCTGGGTGGCGATAACAAATCCAACGGGCGACGCGGGGAGGCGCTCCGGTTTTCTGCGCCAACACTCGCATTCTGAATCAAGGCTGGCGAACGACGATCGTTTGTGCTTCACTCTCTGTCGTGCGCGTTTGGTTTCTTTTCGGTGTCCTTGTCGCAAGTCGCGTAGCCGCGGTGGAACTGGCCGCCGATGGTAAAGCGCGCTGGCCGATTGTCGTTGCCGCCGATGCCACCCAGGAGACACGGCAACGAGCTGCCCGGTTGGCCGATTACCTCGAACAAATGAGCGGCGCCCGCTTCGAGGTGGTCATCGGCGACGGACGCACTGGCATCGCGGTCGGGCAACCGGGCGATTTCGGTATCCCGGTACCGTGGAACCCAGCGGACATCACGCGACGTGAAGATTACCTGCTGAAATCGCATCCGAACGGCATGTATGTGATTGGCGGACATGCCGTCTGGGACTTGCTTTACCGGCTCGGCCATCGTCAGTTCTTCCCCGGACCGCATTGGGAAATCGTGCCAAAAACGCCCGTGCTCCGCCTCGATGTGGATGTCCATGAACATCCCGCCTACTACGCGCGCCGCATCTGGTATGGATATGGCCTGTGGGATTACAACAAGGAACCATACGCGGATTGGTGCGCGAAAAACCGTGTCGCCTCCGGGATCGAATTGAGCACCGGCCACGCTTACGACGGTATCCTGGGCCGTAACAAAGCTGTTTTCGCCGCGCATCCCGAATACCTCGGCCTCGTCGGCGGGGTCCGCAAATCCACCAAGTTCTGTATCGCCAATCCCGGCCTCCGCCAGCTCGTGGTGGAAGATGCGCTCCGCCAGTTTGAAAACGATCCGACACGCGACAGTGTTTCCGTTGATCCGAGCGACGGTGGCGGCTGGTGCGAGTGCGACGCTTGCGCGAAGCTCGGCAGCGTAACCGATCGGGCGGTCTTGCTTGCCAATGAAGTGGCTACCGCTGTGAACGCAAAGTATCCGGGCAAACTCGTCGGAATGTACGCCTACAACTACCATTCACCGCCGCCGAACCTCCGGGTTCACCCCCGAGTCGTCATCAGCGTGGCGACGGCGTTTCTCAAGGGAGGTCTTTCGCTCGACGAAATCATCAGCGGCTGGGCCGACAAAGGCGCCACACTCGGTATCCGCGAATACTACAGCGTCAACGTCTGGGACCGCGACCTGCCTGCCGCCGCTCGCGGCGGGAACATCGCCTACTTGAAACGCACCATCCCTGAATTTTACGCGAAAGGCGCTCGTTTTATGTCCGCCGAGTCATCCGACAACTGGGGGCCAAATGGCCTCGGTTACTATCTTGCCGCGCGATTGCTCTGGGACCCGCGCGAGGCGCAACACGTGGATGCGCTGGTGGACGATTTCCTCACGCGCGCTTTTGGTCCCGCCAAGGAACCGATGCGCGAATTCTATCGCCAGCTTGACGGTTCCGAACCGCATCTTGTCGCCACCGACCAACTGGGCCGGATGTTTCGCGCACTCGACGAGGCGCGCCGTCTGACGACCAACCCGCGTCTGGACGATCTTGTGCTCTATGCCCGCTATGTTGACCTCTACCGCCGCTATGAAAAGTCGAAGGACACCGCGCGCCAGCAGGCGTTTGAGGCCTTGATCCGTCACGCTTACCGGATGCGCACGACAATGATGATCCACGCCAAGGCGCTCTACCGTGATCTTGTCGGGCGTGACAAAACCGTCGCCATTCCGCCGGAGGCGCGATGGGACGTCGCCGAAGGCAGGAATCCGTGGAAATCCAGCGCGCCGTTCACCGCCGACGAGTTGGCGCAGTTCATCGCCGAAGGTATCGAGCGTTACCCGCTGGCAACGATGGATTTCAAGCCCGTCGCGTTCAGCGACGACCTCGTCAGCGCCGCGCCGTTGAAACTCGCTGAAGCGCCGCCCGGACAGTTTGGCGCGGCTCGTGGCAAACAGGTCTTTTACACGCGCATCACCGACGTGCCCGCCACGATCGAACTCGCCATCACCGGCGGTCTGATTGCCCATTACCGCGACCGCGGCAATGTCCGCCTGGAGCTGTGGAAACTCGGCGGCGCCAGCCAGAGCGGCGAACGCGAGACGCTCGTCGCCGAGAACCGCAGTGTCCCGCCCGACGGCAACGAGCACATCGTCACCTTCACCGTCAAGGAACCAGGCCTCTACCGGTTGACCCTCGATGACGGCATGGACAGCACGCAGTTGAAGTGGAACTCGGCCCTGCCAATGGTGATCAAGTCCTCCCACGATGAGCCAATGAACAGCCACTACAGCCTGTGGCAGATGTATTTCTACGTCCCGAAAGGCACCACGACCATCGGCCTGTTCGGCGGCGAACATGGCGAAGTCCGCGACCCGTCGAATCGTCCTGTTTTCTGGCTCAACGGACGCGAGCGCAATTTCTACAGTGTTCCCGTGCCCGATGGCACCGACGGCAAAGTCTGGAGCATCCGTTACGGGCGTGGCGCAGTTCGCCTGTTGACCGTGCCGCCGTATTTCGCCCGCTCGCCGGTTGAATTGTTGCTGCCCGCGGACGTCGTTACAAAAGATAAACCATGAAGATTTCGCGCCGACGATTCCTTGCGACGACCGCGATGGCGTTTGCGGTCCCTCACATTGTCCCTGCCTCCGTGTTCGGACAGAATGCGCCGAGCCACCGCATTAACATTGGTGTCATCGGTTGCGGCAACCAGGGCGCGCAGGATGCTCGCGCATTGCTTGCCGAGGACGACGCGAGGATCGTTGCTGTCTGCGACGTTAACCGAGCCAGCTACGGCTACAAGACCGAGGACCAGTACCTGGGACGCGACCCCGTGCGCGACATGGTCAATGCGCACTACGCCGGGCAACGTCGGTCCGGGACCTATCGCGGTTGCGACACCTACACCGATTTCCGCGAGGTGCTCGCCCGCAGCGATATTGATGCTGTGGTTCTGGTGGTGCCCGACCACTGGCACGCGCTCATGACCGTGATGGCCGCGCAGGCCGGCAAAGACATCTACTGCGAGAAACCCCTGAGCCTGACCGTCGCCGACGGGCGCGCAATGGTTGAGGCGGTGCGCCGTTACGGCGTTGTGTTCCAAACCGGCAGCCACGAGCGTTCGCGCCGCCAGAGCCGGTTCGCGTGCGAGCTGGTCCGCAACGGACGTATCGGTCAGTTGAAAAAGATCACTGCCGTCGTCGGTCCGTGGAACAAATTCGGCCCCGAAGCGTCGTGGACGCCAGCACCTGTGCCGGAAGGATTCGACTACGAGATGTGGCTCGGCCCGGCGCCATGGGCGCCGTATCATCCCGACCGTTGTCTTTACAACTTCCGTTTCATCCTCGATTACTCCGGCGGTCAGGTCACCAACTACGGCGCGCACTCGCTCGATCTTGCCCAGTGGGGCAATGGGACCGACCGCAGCGGCCCCGTCGAGGTCGCCGACGCCGGCAGCGAGTGGCCGACCGACGGCCTGTTCAACGTCGCCAAAATTGTGCATTTCCGCGCTCGTTACGCCAACGGCGTCGAACTGGAATGCATCACCCGCAAGGACAATGTGGCCACCCGTTTCGAGGGGACCGAAGGCTGGGTCGAGACCGGGTACGGCGGGTTCTTTTGCGAGCCGGCCTCACTGAAAAGCGTCGTGTTCGGCTCGCAGGAAATCAGCCTCGGCACGAGCACAAACCATTTCCGCGACTGGCTCGATTGCATCAAGACCCGCACCGACCCCACCGCGCCTGTCGAGGTCGGGCACAGCACCGCCACGCTCTGCCATATCGCCAACATTGCTATGCAACTGAAACGCAACTTGCGCTGGGACCCCGCCGCCGAAAAATTCGTCGGAGCCGATGACGCCAACCGAATGCTCAGCCGCGCCTATCGCGAACCGTGGCACCTCTGATGAACGCGAGCCGCTGTTTCACGCTGCTGGTGGTTGTCATGCTGGGCATGACAAGCCTCTGCGCGACGGAATGGCGGATTCCCGATCATGCGCCATTACTGACGCGATGGGCGAAGGATGTTTCGCCCACCAACGCCCTACCAGAGTATCCGCGTCCGCAAATGGTGCGCAGCACATGGCAGAACCTCAACGGACTCTGGGATTACGCCATCACCGACAAATCCGCCGAACAAAAACCTAGCGCATGGGACGGAAAGATTCTTGTGCCCTACCCGATCGAGTCGGCGTTGTCGGGCGTGATGCGACCGCTCAAACCTGATCAACGGCTCTGGTATCGCCGAACCTTTACCGTGCCGCCAGCATGGAACGGGCAGCGGATCCTGCTGCACTTCGGCGCCGTTGATTGGGAGGCCGAAGTGTTCGTCAACGGGCAGCGCGCCGGGATTCATCGCGGTGGGTATGATCCCTTTAGTTTCGACATCACAACACTTCTCAACGGGAGCGGCCCACAGGAACTGGTGGTGCGTGTGTTTGACGATACCAACGGCGCCCAGCATCCGGTCGGCAAGCAATCGCTGAAGCCCGGTGGCATGTGGTACAGCCCGGCTTCGGGTATTTGGCAGACGGTGTGGCTGGAGCCGGTGCCGGCGACGAGTATTGCCAGTCTGAAACTGACGCCAGACGTGGACCAGCACCGCTTGAAGCTCACGGTGCACACAACGGGCGCGACTCAGGGCGTCACCGTTACCGCGGTGGCCAGATTTGTCGCCGAGGTGGCCGGAGTAATCACGGGCGCGGCAAACGCCGAGCTATCGCTCAACCTCGCCAATCCCCGGCTCTGGTCACCGGACAAACCGGACCTGTATGACTTGCAAGTGTCGCTGGTAAGTCGGGGCAACAAAATTGACACGGTCACCAGCTATTTTGGAATGCGCAAGATCACGATCGTACCGGGCCGCTTCCCGGAAATCCACCTCAATGGAAAGAAGATCGTCCAACTGGGGTTGCTCGACCAGGGCTACTGGCCTGACGGCATTTACACGGCGCCTACCGATGAGGCGTTGAAGTGGGACATCGTTCAGCAACGCGCGTTCGGCTGCAACATGGTCCGCAAGCATGTCAAAGTGGAACCAGCGCGTTGGTATTATTGGGCGGATAAACTCGGCCTGTTGGTTTGGCAGGACATGCCGACACGGATGAATCCCGTGGATCCGAATTACAATGCCCAATTCGAGTCCGAACTCCAACGAATGGTGATGACGCTCTACAATCATCCGTGCATCGTGACCTGGATTGATTTCAATGAGAACTGGGGCCACTACGATGCCGCGCGCATTGCCAACCTCGTGAAAAGTTGGGACCCGACGCGACTGGTAACCTATGATTCCGGTGAGTTCAATGCCCCGGCGGGTGACCTGAACGACATCCACAACTATCCTTATCCGAGCTACCCCATCCCAACGAACAAGCCGCGCATTCTCGGCGAGCATGGGGTGGGACATCTGGGAATTGATGGACACTTTTGGCATCGCAAGGATACAAGCCGCTACCTTCGCACCGCTGATGATCTTCAGAACCTCTACGCCGAGTTTGCCGATCTGACGCGCTCGTTTGTGGTCACCGAAGGATTGCAGGGAATCGTTTACACCCAGTTCACCGACGTGGAGGAAGAACAGAACGGGCTTTGGACCTATGACCGCCAGGTCTGCAAGGTCAAGCCAACCGCCATTCACGCGATCAACCAGGCGATCATCCATCCGGAAAACACCTGGTATTACACCCGCATCGTGGACACCTCCGACCGCTTCCGCGACGGACTCGCGGGCTGGCAATACACCACCAATGCGCCACCGACAGACTGGCACACCGCTACGTTTGACGCCTCTGCCTGGGCCACCGGCACGGGCGCGTTTGGCAATCACGGCGATCGCGTTCACACCAGGTGGAACTCCTCCGAGATCTGGCTGCGCAAGACGTTTTCCTTCGGCGCTCAGCAACATGCCACCAATCTCAGACTGCGGGTCCGACATCAGGGCGCGGCAGAATACTACCTCAACGGCGTCCTGGCCTTCTCTGAAGACGGCGACAACCAGATCTACCGCGTCGTAGCGATCAACCCGGCCGCACAGAAGGCAATCCAGACGGGAAGCAACAACGTTTTCGCGATTCATTCTCGCCAAAGCGGCCGCGAGCGGTACGTGGACGGCGGCATTCTCTACGTCAACCCGCCTCAAACAAAAACGCCATGAAATCACAAAGAACAAGTCGAATCTGCAAAACCGCCAGCCTGGCGGTGCTGTTGGCCGAAACCATCGGCAGCATCACGTTTGCCGCAGACTGGAAGATTCCCGATCATGCGCCGTTACTGACGCGTTGGGCGAAGGATGTTTCGCCCACCAACGCTCTACCAGAGTATCCGCGTCCGCAAATGGTGCGCAGCACCTGGCAGAACCTCAACGGACTCTGGGATTACGCCATCACCGACAAATCCGCCGAACAAAAACCCAGCGCATGGGACGGAAAGATTCTTGTGCCCTACCCGATCGAGTCGGCGTTGTCAGGCGTGATGCGACCGCTCAAACCCAATCAACGGCTCTGGTATCGCCGAACCTTTACCGTGCCGCCAGCCTGGAACGGCCAGCGAATCCTGCTGCACTTCGGCGCCGTTGATTGGGAGGCCACCGTCTTCCTCAATGGCCGCCAATTGGGCGGACACCGGGGTGGTTACGACTCGTTCACCTTCGACATCACACATGCGCTCAAACCGGACCAGCCCCAGGAACTGGTGGTGTCGGTCTGGGACCCCACGGACACCCGATGGCAATTACGCGGCAAACAGACGTTGCATCCCGGCGGCGCCGCCTACACCGCTTCCTCCGGTATCTGGCAAACCGTCTGGCTGGAACCGGTGCCACAGTCGAGCATTGAGTCGTTGCACGCCGTGCCCGATCTTGCTGCGGGCGTGTTGAAGTTAACGGTGAACGCCCGCACTCCGGTCGGCACCACCGAGGTCGTCGTCACAGCGAGCGAAAACGACAAAACCATTGCCACCGCCACCGGCACGCTCGGCGCGGAACTGACCAAAGGCGTGCGCGAAAATCTGGCATGGTACAAGGCACGTTTGATCTGGGTTACCACCGACATCACCGTGCCAATGAAGGATGCCAAACCGTGGACACCGGAATCACCGATGCTTTACGATCTCACCGTGCAACTCAAGGCGACTGACGGCACCGTACTCGATACCGTGCGCAGTTACGTCGGTATGCGAACCATCGCCGTCGGCAAAGACGAACGCGGCATTCCCCGTCCGCTGCTCAACGGCAAACCGATCATGTTGCCCGGCGCGCTCGACCAGGGTTTCTGGCCCGACGGCCTTCACACCGCGCCGACCGACGAGGCACTGCGGTTCGACATCGAGGCGGCAAAAAAACTGGGCCTCGCCGCGGTACGCAAACACATCAAGGTCGAACCGGAGCGGTATTACTACTGGGCCGACAAACTCGGCCTGCTGATCTTGCAGGACATGCCGAGCGGTAACGCCGGCGACCCGTTCACCGATCTGCCCAAAGAACCGGAAGCCGCCGCGCAGTGCGAAATGGAAATGCGAACCCTCATCCAGCAACGTTGGAATCACCCGTCCATCATCATGTGGAACATGTTCAACGAAGGCTGGGGCCAGTTCGACACGTTGCGCCATGCCGCCTGGGCAAAACAACTCGATCCCAGCCGGCTCATCAACGAGGCCAGCGGTTTCCCGCGTCACGGCGGCGGCGACGTGCACGACACCCACGGCGGCGACGCGCCGCAAGATGGCCGTCGCATCTGTCTCGACAGCGAGACGGCCGGTTTCGGTCTGGCCGCCATCGGACACAGCTGGCCCGGCAAACTCTGGGCCACCGGCACCTACGACCCTAAAACTGACGGCGAATGCAACGCCAAGGAACTTTATCCCGTGGACGACGCCTCGAAACGCTGGTACACACGACGGCTGCGTGATTTCTACCGCGAAATGTGGAAGAAGCGCGACACAACCGGCACCAGCGGCGATTTCAAGGTGCAACTCTACGACGTCGAAACCGAGAGCAACGGGTTCCTCAGCTACGATCGCGCCGTCTGGAAGGTGGATCCCGACGTGATCCGCGCCGCCGCCACCGGTCAGTTGAACAACCGATAGAAAATCATTATACCCCGACAACTTCCTTACTTATTGATGATCACTGAACTGTGGTTCCACCCCGATCAGGCATGTTGCTCCAGCGCGCTCGCCAACAGCGCAAGGTGAGTTTCTACAAGACTCCGAAAACGTGACGACACAGCTTCAAAATGCAGTTGCATCGTGGTTGGAATCGCGCAGCGAGGAAGCGGCGCGGGTGTTGGTGGACGCGCTGTATCCGCAAGTTATCGCGATTGTCCGCCGACACCTGCCGTTTCGCATGGATGAAGAGGATCTGGCGCAGGAGGTTTTTGCGAGGTTCTTCGCAGGACTGCATCGGTATGATCCGCGCCGGCCGCTGGAGAATTGGGTCTCGCGCGTGGCACTCAATGTCTGCCGCGACCATTTGCGACGACGCGCCTGCCGACCGGAGTTGCGCTGGGCGGACCTGGCGGAGGGCGAACAGCGGGCGGTTGAGGCGGTGTTGAGGTCGCCGGAGACCGCGCCCGATGAACTGGCCGACGATGCGCGAGAATTATTGTCCAAACTGCTCGACACGTTACCGGCGGATGATCGGTTGGTGCTGATCCTGTTGCATGTCGAAGAAAAATCCGTGGACGAAATCGCCGCCATCACGGGCTGGAGCCGGGCATTGGTCAAGGTTCGGGCTTTTCGGGCACGCAGGCGGTTGCGAAAGGCGTTGCTGGCGCTGGAACCGCAGGAACAGCAGAACAAATTGTGACGGGTTGTAACCGGATGCGCGGTGATGCGTAAGAAGATAGTGAGACCGAAGGTTTCACTATGATTGAACCTGACAACTTTCTGAAAAGGCTGGCGCGGCTGGCGGATCGCGGTGCACCGCCGTTGCCGACGCAAACACCGTTTGGGTTTACCACCCGCGTTCTTGCCCGCTTGCGGGACGTGGAACCTGAAAATCCCTTGGCGCGGCTCGCTGTCAGAGCCGTGCCGGTGGGCGCTGCTGTGGCGGTATTATCACTGCTGCTCGCGCTCCACCAGCCGGCAGGCGCTTCGGAGGCGGAACCTTCCGGGCTGGCTCAACAAATCGTCCTGAACGCACTCGAACAATGAAATCCTCCACACTCAAAATTGTCATCTCACTCACAGCCCTGTTTGTTTTCGGCGTCGTGTCGGGAGTGGCCTTGTCCAAGAATCTTCCTGTGTCCCGGCCGCGCCCGACTCCGGAAGACGTGTTTCTTCAGCGGCGTTTTCGCGAGGACGTCGAGCGTCTGAAACTCACGCCCGAACAGGCGGAGAAATTCCGCGCCAGTTACCGGGAACTCGGCGAGCAAATCCGCGTGGTGCGTGAGGAGACGAACGAGCGGGTGCGGAGTTTGTATGCGCGGCACACGGCACGATTGTTGCCAATCTTGTCGTCCGAACAACGTCGGGAGTACCGTCAGCTCATTGAAGAGCGGCGTGCCGCGCGTCGAAAGCCATGAATTGTCAGCGCTTACTAAAAGGAGATGCGGTTATGCCACGGCATTGGCTTACGAGTTTGATATGCGCGGGCATCGGTGCAGTGTTAACGGGAGGAGCATGGGCTGGCGAGACGCAAAAGGCCAATCAGGCTCCAGCCGCTTTAAAAGGGTTGGCTCAACCGGCATCCAGCGCGTCGGCTTCGCCTTGCGATGGAAGCTGTAGTTTGCCCCTTCCAACGAACTCGGGTGAGCCGGTCTACAGCGTGGTGAGTCCTCTCGGTGATCCTACAGTGAAGATGATCACGATGGCCCCACGCCTCAACACCCTGGCTGGCAAGACCGTTTGCCTGATATGGAACCATACGTTCAAGTCCGATATTACCCTGCCCGCCATTGGAGAAGCGCTAAAGAAGAAGTATCCAGATATCAAGATCATTCCTTACACGGAAATGGACGCTGCTGTCCGGGCAGCGGGTGGCACGGGACCATGGTCACCAGCAATCATGCAGAGCGTATTGAAGAAGAAAGGCTGCGACGCGGTGATAAGCGGAAACGGTGGATGCGGAGTCTGCACGCCGGCCGCGGCCCGTGTCGTCATCGCAGCGGAACAAATCGGTATCCCGGGTGTTGTGGTGACCGCTCCGGAATTTGACAAACAGGCGCGCGCCCTGGGAATGGATCAGGGCGTGCCCTCATTACAGGTCGCCATCTATCCGGGGCCATTTGACCTTCACTCGGACGCTCAACTCAAGGAATACACCGTATCGGTCGTTGTCCCCCAAATTATCCAAGCGCTGACCAAGCCCATACCCCCGACCGATATTACCGTTGCAAGAACAAAGGAAATTGTATTCACCGGTTCTATTGATGCAATCAATCGGTACTTCACCGATTGCAAATGGAGCGATGGATTGGCCATTGTGCCGCCGACCGTGGACAGAATACAGGAGTTTCTGAAATACACCGACTACTCTCCACATGAGGAGATCGCAGTGCTCCCCCCGGCCAATCTGAGGGCAACGCCCTGGAACATCGCGGCCAACGCCGTGATGGCTGGCTGTCGGCCCGAGCACATGCCCATCTTGATCGCAGCGGTCAAGGGGATGGGCGACCGTGTGGCCCAGCTCACAATGAGTGGCGGCAGCACCCATTCTTTCGTGCATTTCTATCTGGTCAATGGTCCGCTGGCCAGGCAGCTTCAGATTGATTGTGGCCAGGGCCTGATCGCTCACTCAGTGAACCAGGTCATCGGCCGCGCCTTGGGACTCATCGAGAGGAATATCGCGGGTTATCGAATCAAGGAAACCCAGATGGGCACTTTCGGCAAACCGCAACCTTGGGTGTTGGCGGAAGACGAAGAGGCGCTACAAAAGATTGGATGGGAGCCTTATCATGTGGAGAAGGGTTTCTCGCGAGATGCGAACACAGTGCTTTTTGCCAATAGCACCGTATGGGGGCAGAATCTCGTTCCGTCAACATCCAATCCCAAGATTATTATGCAACTCATAGCGTATGATGTCAGTCGCCGCGAGTTTGCTGCCAGCGGCATGATTAATTCGCGCCGGTATGTTCTGCTGACGCCAGCAGTCGCGGAGGTGCTTGCGGACGGAGGGTATAAAAAGGGAAGTCTGATCGAGGACGTGGTGAAGGATGCGAGAATAACTACCTATGAACAGACATTTTCCCACGTGTACGGTTCCCTCGGTAGAGTGAGGGGCGCCTTTGAAGAAGCACTCGCAAAGTCCATGAGGGCACCCGGTGCAGAAAAGGGGAAATTGCCACCTTGGTATCCAAGATTCCGAGGATGGGAAGAAATCGTGACAACCCCGACCGTCACGCCCGACAAAATCACGATTCTCGTTTGCGGGGACCCGAATCGAAACAAAGCACAGACGTTGGCTGGCTTGAGGCAGCAAGCGGCGATCAAGGAGATTCGACTGCCGGCAAATTGGGATGAGCTTATGAAGAAAGCGGGATACCGACCGCTTCGTGAGTTCTTGATCAAGAACTAGACCTAAGCCAAGACGATTCTCGGAGACGACACGAACATGGCCGCCTTATTATACAATCGGTTTTGCGTGACTGTTCCGCGTGAAGCCGTGCCAGCAATCCGAACAGCCTTGCTGCCGTACTTGGAACCGACTGTTCACAAGCCTCGCGGTTATCGCCGGTATTTTCACTCACTGTCTTGCATCGCGGCCGGCGAGCCGATGCGACAAACGGGAGGGCCTCGCAGACCGCCGATGTCTGGCGGTGGCGTTGCGCTGAAGGCGAACCAGCCTGAGCCGACGGCCGTCTTCGATGTTGCGAGAGCTGGTATCGCGCGAGGGAAACTCACACCCGAGCAGACAGAGAAATTTCGCGACAGTTACCGTGAACTTGGCGAACAAATCCGCGTGGTGCGCGAGGAGACGAACGAGCGGGTACGGAGTTTGTATGCGCAGCACACGGCACGATTGTTGCCGATCTTGTCGCCCGAACAACGTCGGGAGTACCGCCAGCTCATTGAAGAGCGCCGCGCCGCTCGTCGAAAGCCATGAATCGGATTCATCCACTCGGTTCCATGAAAACGCGGCGTTTTGGTCTTGCCGTCGGGCTGACACTGTTTTCCTTGGCGTCGGGGATGTGGGGGCAGGAGTTTGCGCCGCATATTGGTTACGTGTATCCGGCCGGCGGTCAGCAGGGCACAACGGTGCAAGTGACCATCGGCGGACAGTATCTCGTTGAACCCACCGCCGCCTATGTCTCCGGCACCGGTGTCCAAGCAGAAGTGCTTCCATCGGAACCAGTCATCGGCGGCAAGGAGGCTGCAGATTTGCGCGAACAGTTGAAGCAATTGCGCCAGAAAAAGACGGATGCCCAGGTATTGAAGGAGATTCAGGCGATTCGCCACAAACTGGCAGTATTTGAAAATTCGCGGGTCACGCCGGCGATTGGTGAGACAGTTTCCGTCCGAATCACCATCGCGCCGAATGCAACGCCGGGAAACCGAGAGATACGGCTTGGCACAGCTACGGGATTGACCAATCCGCTGATAGTTCAAGTCGGCCAACTCCCCGAATTCCGCGAGTCCGGTCCGTCACGGGATGATGACTGGGTGCGGACGCAGAAATCCGTCAACGACGCCCAACTCCGCGCCGCGCCGGATCGCGCGAGCCGTCCGCCCGTGGCCGTCACGCTGCCGGCGACTCTCAACGGGCAGATTTTGCCCGGCGAGGTGGATCGGTTCCAATTTAGAGCGCGGCGAGGCCAGAAAATCGTTGTGGCAACCAGCGCGCGGGAGTTGTTGCCGTATATTGCCGACGCTGTTCCGGGCTGGTTTCGAATCGCGGTTGCACTGTTCGATGCGCAGGGAAAAGAGCTGCGGATTAGCGACGAGGATCGGACCCGCATTGATCCCGTTTTGCGCTATGAAATCCCTGCCGACGGCGACTATGTGCTCGAAATCAAAGACGCGTTGTATCGGGGCCGAGCTGATTTTGTCTATCGCGTTCGCGTCGGGGAATTGCCGTTTCCCACCGGCGTTTTCCCGTTGCGTCCCACGATCGCGGATAACCTGCCGGAAATCTTCGCCGCACCCACCAACATGCAAACCGTCACGCTGCCCGTCATCATCAACGGTCGCATCAACCAACCTGGTGAGGCCAGTGTGTTTCGGTTCGAAGGCCGTGCCGGTCAAACAGTCGTCGCGGAAGTGATGGCGAGACGGCTCGGTTCGCCGCTGGATTCAACATTGATGCTCACCGATGCTACGGGCAAACGACTGGCATTCAATGACGATCACGAAGACAAAGGGTCGGGACTGGATACCCATCATGCGGATTCCTACTTGAGTTGTACGCTGCCAGTCAGCGGTTCGTATTTTGTTCACCTCGCTGATGCGCAACAAAAGGGCGGCCCCGGTTACAGTTACCGGTTGCGTCTCAGTCCGCCACAACCGGACTTTGCGCTTCGTGTCGTGCCTTCCACGATCAACATTCGCGCCAATGCCACTGTTCCCGTCACCGTTTACGCTCTGCGAAAGGACGGCTTCAGCGATGCAATTGCGGTGGAATTGAAAGATGCGCCACCGGGGTTCGTCTTGACCGGCGGCAACATTCCGGCCAATCAAGACAAAGTGCAATGCACGTTGACGGCTCCCTCCACGCCCACCAAGACCCCGGTCAGCCTCAGGTTGGAAGGGAGAGCAACGATCCAAGGGAAGAAGTTGGTCCGCCCGGCTGTTCCAGCCGAAGACATGACCCAGGCATTTGCGTATCGGCACTTGGTGCCCAGTGACGACTTGTTGGTCGCAGTGACCGGACGATTTGCCCCTGATTCCCCAGCCAAAATCCTCAGTGCGACACCGGTTAAAATTCCAATGCAAGGCACCGTACGGATGCGCTTCAGCACGCCGCGTTACAGTTCATTCGACACCGCCCAAATCCGGTTGGCCGATCCGCCAGCAGGCATCACCCTCAAAGAGGTCTCGTGGCTGAGGAACGGCTTGGAACTGGTCATTGAGTCAGATGCCGCCATGGTGAAACCCGGTCTCCAAGGAAATCTGATCGCAACCTTTGTTGCCGAAGACCCAACGCCGCCCGGCGCGCCCCGAATCAATCCGAAACGTGTTCCGCTCGGATGTTTACCGGCGATCCCTTTCGAGATCGTAAAAGGTGAACGATAAATGAGAAGCCCGCGTCTCATCGCCTTTGCATTCGTTTGTGGAGTCCAAGTCGCGCTTGCACTTACGCCCAATCAATCCGATCCGCCCGACGGGTTCGACATCCCGCAGGCTGTTATCGCGCGAGGAGAAGTTACGCGCTTCGAGTACGAGTCAAAAACCGTCGGCGAGACGTTTCGCGCGACCATCTATACGCCACCGGGCTTTTCTCCAACGCAGAAATATCCCGTGCTCTATCTGCTCCACGGCGCAAATGGCGATGAGAATACTTGGACGCAAGCAATTCATGCTGACGCGATCCTCGACAATCTTTACGCCGACAAGAAGCTTGTTCCAATGCTCGTCGTCATGCCGTCGAGTCTTTCGGTTACGGCGCGCAAACAGACCAGCGGCAGTCGCGAGACTAAGTCGCGGGCAAGCATGACATTCAGCGACGTGCTGCTGCGCGATCTGATTCCCTTTGTCGAATCCAAGTATCCCGTGCTGGCCGGCCGCGAGCATCGCGCGCTGGCAGGTCTTTCGATGGGCGGTGGAATCGCGCTTGCGACAGGGCTTGCGAATTCGGACAAGTTCGCGTGGATCGGCGCCTTCTCCGGCGCGGGCAGGCGGTGGCTGGAACCACGTGAAAAGCTGCGCTTGCTCTGGCTCTCCGTTGGCGACCGAGACTCTCTCACAAGTAGCGGCATGGTCGCAGCCGACGCGTTTTTCACCGAAAAGAAAATCCCACACCTCTTCCGCATCAACTCTGGAGGACACGAACCAAAAGTCTGGAAGAACGACCTCTACCACTTCACGCCGTTGCTTTTTCATCAATAACTTCGTCACATAGTTCTCCCCTCTCACCTGTTGAATGATTCAGCTTGAACTTTGACGAGCGTTTGTCGTCCAATACCATAAACATGCAACGCACTCGTGCACTCCTCTTCGCCCTGCTGCTGGCACCATTGGCGATGACCTCCTGCCTGTTTGCTGCCGACCAGCGTCAGCCGGTCCCCGGTTCGCTGATCGGCTTTGAATACACCGAAGGCCAGACGGCGCCGCGTTCGGAGGTGCGTGACCCGTGCATCATCCGCGACGGCGACACCTACTATCTCGTCTTCACGATGTATCCGTTCCGCAACCGCGAAGAGAGACATCTTCAGGAACCGAACCAGGGCGGCTCGCCCGGCATCGCACTCTATTCATCGCCCGACTTGAAGGCGTGGACATTTGTGAACTGGCTCGTGAAATCGTCCGACCTGCCGGACGATTGCCCGTACAAGAATCGTTTCTGGGCACCGGAGATTCACAAAATCAACGGCAAGTTCTACCTCATCTTCACCGCCGACAACTGGCTCAAGAAAGAATACAACCCCGCCGGCACGTGGGGCACCGCCGGTTATGCTTTTATCGGCGTGTCCGACAAGATCACCGGCCCGTACCAGCGGATTAGTTACATCAAAGGCGCTGCCTGCGACACGACGCTGTTCGGCGACGCGGATGGAAAGACCTACGCCTTCATCCCTCGCGGTGATATTGACGTGCAGGAGATTGACCTGAACGCCATGAAACTCGTCGGCCAACCCAAACGCATCGTGACCGCCGACAATTCCGACATCGGCGTCGCCGTCAAGCCCGAGTACCTCGAAGGGCCGTGGGTCAAGAAAATCGGTTCCACATATTGTCTCTTTTACGCCGCCATTTACAAAGATCAACGCCACCCCGAGTGGCTCGGCTACTGGACCGGCGTGGCATACGCTGATCACCCACTCGGTCCGTGGAAAAAAGACCCGCGCGGCAAAGTCTTTCTCGGAGGCCACCTCGCCGTGTTCGACGGCCCCGACGGCCGCCCGTGGCTTTCCTACCGCGGCGAAAGCGGCGGCTCAACCCACGGCAAACTCTGCATTGCTCCGTTGGAATTGGAAAAGAGATAATCATGCCTTGTTTTCTCACACGCCGACAATTTCTCAAGCTCACTGCGGCCGCGCCGGTCGTCACTGCGACAACGCCGATGTTCGCGGCGCTCGGCCTGAAGGAACCGTTCGCGCCGCCCGTGGCCGTCTTTAGCAAGGTGTATCAGGAAATCAATCTCTCCTACGAGGACTCCGCCGCGCTCACTGCCGAGGCAGGGCTGGATGGCATTGACTGCGCGGTGCGCCCGAAAGGTGAAGTCCTGCCCGAACGCGCGGCCGATGATTTGCCGCGCTACGCGGAGATCCTCCAGAAACATCGGGTGAAGATGCTGTTGCTGACGACCGCCATCCTCAGCCCCGCCTCGCCTCACGCCGAAACGATCCTGCGCGCGGCAAAATCGCTCGGCATCCGCTACTACCGTCTCGGTTACTGGCGCCAGGAACCGCTTGCCACGGTCCGATCGCAACTCAGGGAACTGGCCGCGTTGAACCAGCAGCTTGGCGTTTGCGCGCTTTTCCAACATCATTCCGGCAACTACGTCGGGGCCAACCTCGGCCAGTTGCGCGAGATCGTCGGTGATTTTTCACCGGAGCAGATTGCGGTTGCGTTCGACCTCGGCCACGCCATTCTCACGCACGGCGACGACTGGCCCGGCTATTTTGAGAAACTGAAACCGTGGATCAAGGTCGCTTACGTCAAGGATGCCAGGCGCGGCGCGGGGTTTGTCCCGTTTGGCGAAGGGGAATTCGGTAAAACCGATCTCTTCCGCCGTCTTCGCGCGATGAATTACCGTGCCCCACTATCTATGCACATCGAATACAAGTGGGAACCGAAAACGCGGGCGCAGTTGCTCGCCGAGTTGAAAGCCAGCCGCCAGACACTGGGCCGCTGGCTCGCCGCAAGCCAATGAACCCGATCTCCCGACGCGCATTCCTGCGGCTCGCCGCCGCCGGCGCGGCGATACCGTGGCTGCCGTGGCCGGGCGAGGCGGTGAACGCGCTGCCCACAGGCGCGGCGCCGCGACCCGTGGAGGCGCCGTGGTTTCCGAGCCGGTTGCACGCGTTTGTGTGGCGAAACTGGTCGTTGACGCCCGTCGAGCGATTGGCGCAAGTGGTCGGAGCAAAACCGCAACACATTCTCGATCTCGGCGCCTCGATGGGATTGCCACCGCCGCCGCGCATCACCGCCGATCAACAACGTCGTTCCTACATCACCGTCATCCGTCGCAACTGGCATCTGCTGCCGTATGACCAGCTTCTAATGCTGCTCGGCTGGACCGAGGCGCAACTGGCGTTCACGTTGCGTGAGGACGACTTCCTTTTTGCCAAGCTCGGCAATCTCAAACCGCGTTGCGAACCGCTGACCTACGAGCCGCCAGACGCCGCGGTCGCCGACCGCGTCCGCGCCATTGCCGGGATCGTGCGCGAAGAGTTTGGCAACGACGCCGGTCGGTCGCGCGATCCGCTGTTCGGGTTTGTGACCGATCTCTCTGCCGTCGCCCGCTCTGCGGCGCCGACGCGCCGCGAAAGCGGCTCCACATTCTCACCGCGTTTCTGTTACTCCTACTTCGCGCTCTACGGTGATCCGTTGTTGGAAACCGAAACCGATCCCTACCCTGACGGTTATCTCGCTCGTCTGGCCGCGGCAGGCGTGGACGGGGTCTGGCTGCAGGCGTTGCTTCACAAGCTTGCGCCGTTTCCGTGGGACACCGCCCGCAGCACGGGCTGGGAGCAACGGCTGCAAAACCTCAAGAGACTCGTCGCGCGGGCGCGCCGACACGGCATCGGCGTCTGGCTCTATCTCAATGAGCCGCGCGCCCTGCCGCTGGCGTTTTTCGATTCGCGCCCGCACATGAAAGGTGTCGTCGAATCCGATCACGCCGCGCTCTGCACCAGCGATGCCGGTGTACAGAAATTCCTCACCGACGCCGTGGCCACGATCTGCCGTGCCGTGCCCGACCTTGCCGGGTTCTTCACCATCACCGCCTCGGAAAACCTGACGAGTTGTTGGTCGCATCACCGTGGCGCCGCCTGTCCGCGTTGCGGCAAACGTTCGCCGTCTGACGTGATTGCCGAGGTCAACACGTTGTTTGCCGACGGTATCCGCCGGGCCGGTGCCGGAAGCCGTCTGATCGTCTGGGACTGGGGTTGGAAAGACGAGTGGGCCGAGCCGATCATCCAAAAACTGCCGTCTGACGCCGCCTTGATGAGCGTCAGCGAATGGAGCATCCCGATTTGTCGTGGCGGCGTGGACAGCGTTGTGGGCGAGTATTCCCTCTCCACCATCGGGCCCGGCCCGCGTGCCAAGCGGCATTGGGAACTGGCTCGCCGTCGCGGCATGAAAATCGTCGCCAAAATCCAAGCCGGCAACACCTGGGAACTTTCCGCCGTGCCGTATATTCCCGCCGTTGCCAACGCCGCCCAACACGCCGCCAACCTGCGCGAGGCCCACGTGGACGGTCTCATGCTCGGCTGGACGTTGGGCGGGTATCCGTCGCCCAACCTCGAAGTCGTCGCCGAGGTTGGTCGTGGCGCCGATCCCGACACGGCCATGAACGCGGTGGCTCGGCGGCGTTTCGGCCAGACGCTGGCGCCGTTGGTGGTGGCCGCGTGGCGCGAGTTCAGTGCGGCATTCAGCGAATTCCCGTTCCACGTCGGCCTGCTCTACCACGGCCCGATGCAGGTCGGCCCGGCCAATCCGCTGTGGACGGAACCGACCGGCTACAAATCCACCATGGTTGGGTTCCCTTACGACGATCTCAACGGCTGGCGCGCCGTCTATCCGCCCGAAACCTTTATCGGCCAGTTCAACAAGATGGCCGACGGATTTGACGCAGCCATCGCCCGACTGAAAACCGCCGTGCCGCGCCCGACGCCGGCGTTGGCCGCCGAACTGCGAGTCGCCGAGGCGGCCGCCATTCATTTCCGATCGACGGCCAACCAGGCCCGGTTCCTTGTTGCCCGCGACCGACGCGATACCGCCGAACAGCAACGCGCGCTGGCCGACGAAATCGCTCTCGCCCGCCGTCTCTACGCCATCCAAACGCGCGATTCGCGGATCGGTTTTGAGGCTTCCAACCACTATTACTACGTCCCCCTCGATCTCGTCGAAAAAGTCATCAACTGCCGCTGGCTGGCGGAAAGGCTCAAATGAACGTTTTGTTTCTCACGCTGACGATTCTGGCTTCCGACTGGACTCATACCGCGCCGCGCGCCGAGATTGCCCCGCGTTTCCGCCAGGACACCCGCACCGGCACGCTCATCATCGAGACCGACGACCGCGACGGCCAGGCGGGCTGGTGGACAACCTCTGTGCCGGTGCAGGGCGGTCATTGGTACCGGTTTGAGGCGTTCCGCCGCGTCCGCAACGTCGCCGAACCGCGCCGCAGCGTTCTCGCGCGCGTGCTCTGGCTCGACGACACTGGCAAGCCCGCCATGCGCGACACGCCGGTCGTCAATTTCTACTACGCGCCCGGCACCGGGTTGACCGCCGAGCCGGAGTATCCGACCGATAAAAACACCAATGCCCGCGGATGGACGGAAGTGTCGGATGTGTATCGCGCTCCGGCGGCCGCAACGCGTGCCGTGATCGAACTGCATTTCCGATGGGCACCTCGCGGACGCGTCGAGTGGAACCGTGTTTCGCTCACCGAAGTGCCGCCGCCTGCACCGCGCAAGGTCCGACTCGCAACGGTCCACTACCGTCCGAGCAAAGGCAAAACGCCGTCGGAGAAGCGCGAACAGTTCGCGCCGTTGATCGCCGAGGCCGCCCAACAGAAAGCGGACCTCGTCGTCCTGCCAGAAACGCTGACATTTTACGGAACCGGCAGAACACTGGCAGACTGCGCGGAGCCGGTGCCCGGCCCTTCAACGGACTATTTCGGCGCACTTGCCAAGCAACACAACCTCTACATCGTCGCGGGATTGATCGAACGCGACGGCCATCTCATTTACAACGTGGCCGCGCTCATCGGTCCCGATGGCCAACTCGTCGGCAAGTACCGAAAAGTCTGTCTCCCCCGCAACGAGATCGAAGCCGGCGTCCAGCCCGGCCACGACTATCCCGTCTTTCAAACCCGCTTCGGCAAGGTCGGCATGATGATCTGCTACGACGGATTCTTTCCCGAAGTCGCGCGCCGACTCGCCGCCAACGGCGCCGAGGTCATCGCCTGGCCCGTCTGGGGCTGCAACCCGTTGCTGGCCGCCGCCCGCGCCTGCGAAAACCACGTCTATCTCGTCAGCAGCACCTACACCGACACGAGCGCCAACTGGATAATCTCCGCCATCTACAACCACGAAGGCAAACCCGTCGCCCAAGCCAGGGAATGGGGCAGCGTGGTCGTCGCCGAAGTGAACCTGGACCAACGCCTCCACTGGGCCAGCCTCGGCGACTTCAAGGCCGAAATCCCAAGACACCGACCATGAAAACCATCGTCATCCTCTTGCTCGCGTCAACCGCAAGCTACGCCGAACCGCCGCCCTATCCGCGGCTCGTGACCGCCGAGACACGCGCCGATCCCGCCGCGCTGGCGGCGTTGGAAAAACCCGGCACGATCTTCTTTGCCGATAGCTTCGAGTCGCCCGCCTCGCTCACCAATTCCTTCGAGATCGCCGGGCTGAAAGAAGGCCACGTCAAACTCACCACCGACCCGAAACTCGCCCACACCGGCCACGGCGCCATGCAATTCACCGCGCCCGGCCGCGACGGCCAGGCGTCGCTGACCGGCGCCTCCTACTGGTTCGGCCCGAAAGGCTACGCCCGCGTTTATTTCCGACGCTACATCAAGTTCGCCGCCGATTACGACCAGGGCGACCTCCATCACGTCGGCGGCGGCCTCGAAGGCGTCGCCGGCGCCAACAAATGGGCCGAGATGGGCAAGGCCGGTCTCCGACCGAACGGCGACGACCGGTTCTCCTGCCGTTTCGAGCCGTGGAAGGACTGGGGCCGTTATCCGCCGCCCGGTTTCATGTTTCTCTATACCTACTGGATGGATATGAAACCCGCCGCCGACGGCCATTACTGGGGCAACAACCTGAATCCCGCCCCCGAAGAACGCCTCGCGCTCCAGCGCGACCGCTGGTATTGCCTCGAACACATGATCAAGGTCAACGACATCGGCCAGGCCAACGGCGAACTGGCCGCATGGATCAACGGCAAGCTCTACATCCACTACAAGGGTTTCCGCTGGCGCAGCGCCGACGATGTCCGCATCAAACGCGCCCACATCGGTCTCTACGTTCACCACGCCCAAAAGGACAACACCGTCTGGTACGACGACCTCACCCTCTCCACCGGTTACATTGGTCCTACGGCGCCTTGAGCGTCAACGTGGCTTTGATCAGGTTGAATCGGTCGTGAGCGTTGATCCCCTGTTTGGCGCCGGCGCCGTAAACACTGAACACGCTCCACAACGTCAGACCGTCGGCGCTCATCCACTTCGTCGGAAACGAGCAAAGCAGGCCTTCGCCTTCGCGTCCCATCCCTCCCCAGTCGTCGTAGTAGGCCACCGTCGTCCACGGCCCGCGTGGCGTCGGCCCATCGAACACGCCAAGCTGACCGGGACCGGTGTGAAACGTGGTGAGCAGAAACCGTTTCAAACCGGGATGATAAACGACCGTTGCCGCCCACGCACCGTTGGGATCGGTAAAAACGGGTTCATCGAAAAACTCGTACGCCGCGCGGTCGCGGATTTTGGCGGCGGGCACACGCGCCAGGTACAGATGATTTGAGTCGAAAATCCGGTGGCCGTACAGATACACAAAACCGTCGAACGACAAAAATGTCTCCGGCTGGAAACGCCCGGCGCCCCTGGGAAACACCCAACCGGCTTTCGACCACGTCGCGCCCAGGTCGGCCGACCATACCAACACATGGGTCACGTCCGGCCACGGCCCGTCCTGCTGATTCACGCTGGCGTACAATGTCCCACCCACAAACACCAACCCGCTCGTTTTCCCCTTTTTCGGAAACGACGCGGGATTCAACGCGTTCCTGCCGCCGTTGATGTTGATGCCGCGAAAGTTCTCCGGGCCGCCCTCGATACGGGCAAATCCCATACTGACACGGCCCTCCTGATCCGAACCGCCAAAACCGCCGCCGTCGCCCCAAGCCGTGTACAGGTTGCCGTCCGGTCCCTCCGCGACCGGCCAGAGATCGCTGCCGGGCGCGGCCGACCGCAACGTGTCCCAATGCCATCGAATCTCGCGCACCACCGGACCGGGCGGATACGGAGCCGCAAGTCCCAACAAAAGCGCCAGCAGAATCACGGCCACCGCCATTGTTCATTGAAAAACCCGGCAGCCACAATCTTGCCGGGCGAATGCGCTCCGGGCGGCTCGCGCAAGTCCACCACCGCCCAGTCGGGCAGTTTCGGCGTTTGAAGCGCATTGCTGGCGTTGGCGTCAGCCCGGAACGTGTGACCACTGTTGAGGACGACGTAGCGATTTGGATTCAGCGGATTGGGGAAAATCAGGATCGGCGCGTGACAGGAGGCATCGTATCGGTGTCCGCCCCATTCGAGCGCGTCCTTTGTCCAGCGCAACGGCAGTTTGTCGGCAATGCGCCGCAGCAACGCGTTGCTCGACGGGTCGCCCCAGAGAACCAGGTTGGCGGCGGCAATGTCGGCATCAGTCACGGCGGTGTCATCCTTCACGGGCGCTTCGCCGCGGAAAACACGGCGCCACTCGCTCCGTGCCAGTTCCATCTCGGCCTGCGTCCATGCGCCGACGGCGGTGTGGAACGGTTGGCCGGTAGGGCGGACGTGAAGGAATTGCGACAGAAACGCGTGATCAATCGGACCGCAGACGCCGGGACGTTTGCCCGGTGCCGGCGATGGCCCGGTCTGCCACCGGCCGTTGGCCTTGTGGAAGGTGTTCCCGTTCAGTTTTTGCCCGTCGAGCACCGCCTGTTGGCCGACGTCAAATCGCACGGCAGCGACGTTGCGCGTGGTCGCGATGACGGTGTCGCCTTCAAGTCGGGCGATCACGTCGGCTCGTTCCCAGTGTTTCTCCATCGCCTCGATTCGCACCCAGCGCATGCGCGGATAAATCAGCGTGTAGGTGGTGAAACGAACCTGTTTCGGCAAGGGGTCGCGTCCTTTGACGGCGGCGGCCGTGACGAATTCCTCGATCTTCGGCTTGGCGTCGGGATGATATTTGTGCGCCGTCTGCGGCCCGATGAGGTGCAGGAAGCTCAAGCCTTCCCGTCCGGCGAAACGGAGCATGATGTCGGCCGCTTGCTTCTGTTTGTCGAGTTCGCCGGAATAAGCGACCAGCGGGACGTTGGCGAGGTTGGCGGCATATACCGTGGCGTCGTACCAGCGCCAGAGCGTCTGTTCCCAGGGCGGCGGCGGTTCCTTGCCCTCGTCGAGAGCATGTGAGTATTCGCCGGTCTCGGCGAAACCGGCGCCGGGCGCGGCGGCGGCGAAACACCCCGCGTGATGCGCGGCAAAATGCCAACAAGCGGCTCCGCCCATCGAGAACCCACGCACCGTGACGCGATCGTTGTCAATCGGATAGGCGGCGCGGATGTGCTCCCACGCCTCAAAAAGGTCGCGTTCGCCCGCGAACTTGTTGGCGTTGCAGAAACGCCCGTAAAGCTGGCACACAAACGCGCCCGGTGGCGTGAACGGCGGCGGATTTTTTCGGGCACCGTCGAGAAAGGCCAGTTCGGTGAGTTTCTCGTTGCGTCCGTGCAACCAAAAATCCAACCGACGCGGTCGGCGGTCGCCGGGAGTCCAATCCGGGGGCACGAACAGGCCATACGGCTGGACCGAACCGTCCACCTGTGAGCGGTAACCGCGCACGACAAGCCCGGTCTGCGTCAGCCATGGTGTTTGCCCGTTGGCGAGCGCTGTTGCGCGCGCCCTGCCCTCGTCCAGTTGTGCCTTGGCGACGGCGATTTGTTTCGCGTCGAACATCTCGTTGTAACGAAGCGCCCAATCCACGGCCTTGTGGAAAATCTCCACGTCGGGCAACAGCGGGTGGTCGCGCAATTTTTCCATTTCGGCGCCCAACAACGCGACACCCGCTTCGAGTTCCTTGCGGTCCTTCTCCGAGACCGGCACACCGGGGGGTGGGACTTGTTTCGGCGCGGGCAGTACGGCCACAAGCATCAATAGGGCGGAACAGAAAAAAGTCATGGCAACTCCAAGGCGATGGATTTCATGGTTGGTTTGGCGGCGCAGGTGATGGTGTAGTTTTCCTGCGGTGATCGGGCAATGTGGACGTCCTGTTTCGCCACACCGGCTTCGTCCCAGGTGTATGTAATCTTCACGGGGACAAAACCGCCTTGCGGCTGTTTGTAGTCGGCGTCAATGCGAACAAAAAACAGGCAGGTGGTATTGCGCTGTCGTCCGACCCAGCGGACCTGCGCGGCGCGCGTGCCGGGCGGAATGTCGGTCACGGTGATGTACTGGCAGATGCCCTGATAAGGACCGGCCTGGGTGGCGACGGTCTTGAAGGTTTTACCGTCGTCAAAGGAGACTTGAGCTTCCCACTGGTCGCGTTGGTCGCGGAGACGGTAGTGTCCGCCGAAACGCAGGCGGGTCATGTCGCCGGGTGTCGCTATGGGGAAGGTGACACTGCCGCCGTCGGTTTTGAGGCGGAAATGTTCTTCTTCGACGCCATGGAGGATTGGGTGGAATCGTATGGCGCTGAAGCGGGTTCCGCCCTGGCTGGAGCCTTCGATGGTAACGGTGCCCTCGTGTGGTCCAGCGGTGAAAGTGATGATGTTGTCGCCGCGATCGAGGATCGGCAGGGCGCGTTGGGAACATTGGATGTCGTGCGTGATTTTCAGGGCGTCCACGACCGCGCCGTGACGGACGAGACGAAGACGGTAGTGGTAGCGGCGACGGCAGAAGGGGGTGAGGTCAATTTCTCGCGGGCCGTTTTGGTCGAGCGTAACGATCTCGTGCCAGTCGAGGCCATTGTTGTCGCTGAACAGAACCGTCACGCCGCGCCCGGCGGTCAGTGTGAGTGTGCCGTTGAGATAGACGTAGCTGCACGGCATTTCGATCTCAATCACGTCGGGCTTGAGTAAAGCGGCTGGAACGTCGTACTCCAGCGTACCGCTGCCGACACGGCCTTCGGTACGGTCGTTGAAGTCGCGGAGGAATCGGGCGGGTTTGGCAGTAAGGCAGGCGGGGCCTTTGCCGTCGTTGATGTGCTGGCCTTTGTGGAACCAGTGGCGGGTGAGCCGTTCGCCGGGGCGGAGTTGGATGTTGACTTCGTAGCCCTGTGAATAGCCGTACTCGTAGGGGAACGGTGTTTTCTGGCTGCCGTCGTACTCCTGCAGGGTGGAAGCCCAACCGTGCGTTTTGGCGGGCCACCAACCGCCGTCGTCATAAAACTTGCAATTGGCCAACAAGGACGGGCCTTGTTTCCAGCCGGTCCAGCCGTTGGCCTTCTGGAATTCTGTGAGTCGGGCGCTGTTGCCTTTCAGATCGGGATGATCCTTGAGCCAGCCCTGAACGGCGGCGCAAACCTCGGCAAGGCTGGCAATCTTGCCGTCGGGACGGGTAAAGTAGTTCACCAGCGAAGCGTCCAACAGATGCCATTCGCCTTCCCAGAAAACTTCGGGAACGCTGTGAGCATGGATACCCCAGCCGCGCGCGGGCAGGCCAAGATAGCGGGCAAGCTGTTCGATGCGAGCGGCGGCGCAGCAACACATGCCGTAGCCGTACACATTGAAGCTCTTGATGGCGTCGTGAACACAAGCCTCATGAAGCTGTTCGTTTGGCGGCGAGTCCTGATAGACAAACGCGACGTTGGAACGCCAGACGGCGATGGCCTTCTGTTCATCGGTCATGTCGTCCCGAATGAAGGATTTTTTCCAAGCTTCGAGGCTGGAGACATCCTCGACCTTGTCGGAAAGAACCTTGATGTGACTGACGACCTGCGCTTCGGCAAGCGTTGCCGCCAACAGGAAGGCGATCAGGAGTTGTTTCATTTCAGCGTTCGTTCGACGAGCGCCGCGCCGTCGGCATTCAGAATCGTCACCTTCATTCGCCGGGCATCGGCTTCGATGCGGGTGACGGTGGCCGCCAACGGTTTTGATCCGCCGCCGATGAAGACGGGATAATCGTGCTGGCCGGGTTGCGGGTCCACGACCTCCGCCTTGTGGGTGTGACCGGAAAACCAGGCGGTCAGGCCGACGCCACGGCAGAGCGGCGCCCACAATTTCAACACCTGCTGCGGACCGTGCCACGACTGCGCCTCATCGGTGCTGAACGGCGGGATGTGCGAGAAAACCACCCGGTAGCGGGCGTTGCGAAACGCCTCGCCGGCAACCTCGGCGGCGAGCCATCGGGCCTGTTCCTCTCGGTAGCGGTCGAAGTCGGCCAGGCCGCTGTAGGCTTTGTGAGTGTCCTCCTTGTCCTCGCCGGCGTCCAGCAGGATGACGCGGACCGGGCCAAAAGTAAACGCGCGATACCATCGCTGGCCGGGCGGGAGCAGATAACCGTCAAGCTGCCGGGCCAGCGGGCCGCGGGTCTCATGGTTGCCGCGCACAAACCAAAGTGGCACATTCACGCCCAACATCTCGCCCAGCGGACGAAGGACGGTGGGAACGATCTGCGTTTCGGTGCGCGGATCGTTGACGATGTCGCCGTTGAGAATCACGGCGTCGGGCAGGTTGGTGACGATTGGCGCGAGAAGTTTGCGCAGCAACGTTTCCTGGCTGTGGACATCGTTGAGCATGACGAAACTGACCCGGTTGGAGGTTGCCGGTGGCGCGCGAAACGTGAACTCGTTGGTGGTCGAGACGCCGAATGTGACGGAGTATGGCTCAAGTTTGACGATGTCGCGGGTGATGGCGCGCATCGGCCGGGCGAGGCCCGGCGTGAGATGCTCAAGCGTGACACGGTGAATCCGGGTCAGCGCCTCCACCAGCCCATCGCGGCTGGGCGCGACGCGACGAATGGTGCCGTCGGAGTCGTTCCACTCGACCCACGCGGTGGCGTTGGAATCGGAGACCCACGAGACACAGTTGGTTTCGAGCCGATACGGGCCGGCGATGATGGCCGCCGATAGCGGCGTTGCCGCCAGTAACAGGACGAGGAGGCTTTTCATGGTCGTATTGTGTCGGGACTTCACTCGAATGCAAGCCAGCTCATGTACGCCCAGTCGCCGCCGGTGTTGTCGAGTGTAAGACGGTGCGAGCCGGCGGGGAACGGGAACCGAAAGGTCTGGTCGTACTCGCCGGCAAACTCCTCATTCTTGCCGTCGCGGTCGGGCAGTTCAACAACCTGCTTTGTCTCACCGTCCACACGATATTCGAGCCGAGCACCGAGACGGGCGACACTGTTGATGTGGACAATCAGTGTACCGGGGCGGGCGACATTGACGAGAAACGTCGGCGGGTTGCGAAGTGTCGGATGCAACTGTCCTTGAAGGTAACCAATCAATTCGTTGACCGGCTCGACAAAGCCGTCGGGACGAACACAAAACTCGTTGCAGAGCGCCCGTTCCCAACGATGCGCCGTCGGCACGCGCCTCGGATCGCGCAGACGCCCCAGTTCGGGCAACGCCTCGTAACGCAATTCGACCACACTGTAGGCATCGAGCGTGTCGAGCGTGACAAAAAGACGGTCCGCCTGCCGAAAGGCGACGGGACGTTTCCCGTCGAAATCGGGCGAAACGACGGTGGCAGCGACAGGCGCGCGGTCAAGCGGCAGCTCGATGGTGACGTTTGTCTGGGGCTGACGATTACGATTGATGACGTGCAGGAAAATGGCGTGCGAGTTGGTCCAGGCGGCGAGGCTGAGGTTCGGCACAGCAGAATGAAGCGCCGACGCGCCGAGGTAGCCGGCCTGCCGATACAGGTCGCGGTGGGCTTTGTAGAAGGCGGCCTGCCGTGCGATCAAAGGAAGCGTGCCGTCCTTGTTGGCGTCGCAACCAAACGGACCGAGCACAGGAAAGGCAAAGAACGCTCCAGCGGCGTAAATTTCGGCGCCGCGAACCCGCATCCACAGCGCGCGTTCCGACGGCGGCACGGCCAGAAACGGGAACGGCGGGTTGCCAAACCCCCAGTCGTGAAACAAAACCACGGGCACGGGCTTGCCAGCGAGGGCGTGTCCCTGCTCCACCAGTGAGCGCCAGTGTGGGAGTTGGTTGTTGCGCAGGTCAATCCGCCCGTCGCGAGTTGTCCATGCGCCCCAGACGCCGAGGACTTGCAAGTCCACGTACTTGGCGAGGCCGTTGGCGCTGATGAACACGATGCGGTTGCGTTCCTTCGCGTAGGCACGGATGCGATCGGTGAGCGTTTTCCAGGCGCGCTCGTCGCGCCAACGACGGAACCGACGCCAGAACACTTTGCTGGTGTCGTTGGTCTTTGCGATTTCCGTCAGGTACCGCTGGAAATCCGCGAGTGAATAGTTGTCGTAACCCTCCTTGTCGCTGAGCGCGGCATCAATTTCATCCATGAACAGGTAATCCACGCCGGCATCTATCTGCTCGCGGCACCAGCGGAAAAGATAATCCAGATACGCCGGGCTGGAAAGTGACCCGTGCCGGATGCCGGGCTGACCCCAGGCGTCCACCAGTTGGCCGTCTTGGCCGCGCGTGGCCATGTCGAGGAGTTGTTCGCGGGAAATGCCGTTTTCGCCGTCGTAGAGAGCGCTACAGGTAATGCCGCCACCAAAAAGTGCGCCGAACGAGTGGGCTTTTTCAGGGACCCAGCGGAGCGATTCAAGGCGTGGCGCGCGGTTCCACTTGAACCAGCCGCGGATCAGCATTTCGGAACCGGCCTGTCGGGCGAGGTCCAGACCGTAGTCGGAAACAGTCGGCTCGTTGATGGTGTACACCACGATGTCGTCGAGACCGGCGGGCGCCGCTGCCACTGCCGCCGTGGCCACGAGGCTGGCCGCCGCGACGGCCAGCCAACATGCGAGTCGGAGCATTTTACTTCGTGGGTAACGGTTGTTCGATGACGCGGACCAGGCCGGCGTCAATGTACTGGCCGCCCATTGTCTGATGGCAGTGGATGGCGATGAGGTTTTTGCCGCCGGGTTTGAGCGCGGCGCGGGCGGCAGGCGCGATCTCGGCCGTCTCGTAGTCGGTCGTAAACCCGTTCACCGTCGCGGCCAGCACGCCGTTGAGATAGACCTCGGCATCCTCATCGTGATGGAGCAGCAACGCGAGCTGGTCGGTCGCTCCCGCGGGCAGCTCAAAGACACGGCGAATCCAGATGTCGGCGCTTTTCCACTCGGTGCGGACAACCGCGCCGGGTGTGTGGCGCGTACCGAAACCGGCGGGCGCTTCTTTCCAGGCGCTGTCGTCGAAATCGGGTTTGAACCAGTCCTCGGCGGGTTTTTGTTCGGTGTAACGCCACCGTGCCCCTTCCGCCTGCGAGGTCGGCACGACGGTCTCGATTTTGGGCGGCGGCGGGAAAAGGCCGCGGTTGGCGGCGGCGACTTTTTCGAGGTCGGGTTTGAGTTCGCGGTCATAGGTGAGCAGTCCGTTGCATTCGGTTTCGACATCGGTGGTCTGTGTGTACACGCAGGCGTTGAGTCCCTCGGTGTCTTTCAATTCATGGACTTTGCGGAGCAGTTCGCAATACTTGCGGGTGAGCGCCGTGGCGTCGGGCATGCCGCGGTACCCCCAGCTTTTATCCACCCACATGTGGCCGGGCACGGGTAGGCCGAGTCCGCCGAATTCGCCGAGCACGGGCGCGCGTTTGCCGTCGGGTTTCGGGCAACCGGGACCGGGATAGTTGTGCATGTCAATGACATCGCCGGCGGGGATGTCGTGCCAGCCGCTGGCGTTGTTGACGAGGCGTGAGGGGTCCATTTGTTTGACCCACTGGGTGAGACGCGGCGTTTCGTATTGGCCCCAGCCTTCGTTGAAGACGACCCACATGATGATGGAGGGGTGATTCCAGCGGCCCTGGACCATCGCTTTCAATTCGGCCTCGAACTGAGCGTTGGCCTCATCGGAGACACGGACGCCGTCCTGCAATTCGCCGGTTTGTTTGTTGCGGCCGCCGCCCTTGCCGGCCTGCCCGCTGGGCATGTCCTGCCAGACGAGCAAGCCGAGTTTGTCAGCCCAGTAGTACCAGCGGTCGGGTTCGACCTTGACGTGTTTGCGGGCCATGTTCATGCCGAGTTTCTTTGTCATTTCGATGTCGAACCGCAACGCTTCGTCGGTCGGCGCCGTGTAAATGCCGTCGGGCCAGAATCCCTGGTCGAGGAAGCCGACTTGAAAGACAAACTGGTTGTTCAGCAACAGCCGCAATCTTCCCTGTTCATCTTTGCCCAGCGAGATCTTCCGCATCCCGAAATAACTGCGTACCTCGTCGTCGCCGAGTCTCACCTTCAAGCCATACAGAAACGGCGAGTCGGGCGACCATAGTTTGGCCTGCGGAATCGCCAACGACACCGTCTCCCCCACTCTCCCCTCGGCGGTGGCAACTGTTCGCTCACCGTCGAGCGCGGTCAGTTGAACATCGCCGCCGTCCCTGGCGGCGACGGTGACCAGCAGGCGGTGGTTGTCCACGTCGGGCACCAGATGCAGCGATTCGATGTGATTGGCGGGGACTGTTTCCAGCCAGACGGTTTGCCAGATGCCGGAGCAGGGCGTGTACATGATGCCGCCGGGTTTGGTGATGGCGGGCAGGTATTGTTTGCCTTTGGGCTGCATGCCGCCGGTCTCGTCGAAGACGGAGACGACCAACTCGTTGTTGCCGCCCTTGACCGCGTCGGTGATGTCAAAGTGGAAGGCGTCGTAGCCGCCCTTGTGTTCGCCGATTTTCTTGCCGTTGATGTACACCGTGGCATGCCAGTCCACCGCGCCGAAGTGCAACAGGAGCCGTTTGCCGCCACCGAGGGGCGACACGGCGAATTTGCGGCGATACCAGAGCCGTTCCTTGGGCGTCAACGGTTTCTTGACGCCCGACAGCGCCGACTCAATCGGATACGGCACCAGGATTTTGCCGTCGAACTGGGACGGCCATGTCGCGTTGCGCTCGGTGACGGTGTAATCCCAGAGGCCATTGAGGTTGGTCCATTCGGCGCGTTCCAATTGGGGGCGCGGGTATTCCGGCCAGGGTTGGTCGGGGTTTACGTCTTTTGCCCAACGAGTCATCAGGTTGCCTTCGACCGGTTTCCAGTCGGCAGCAAGCGCTGGCAAGGAGAGCGCCAGGGTGAGCATGACGAGTCGTTTCATGGGGTTCAACCTTTCTGCTTTTCAGCCGTTATGGTTTTGAGTTCGCCGTTGACACGAACGTTGACCTCGCGCGGTTGCGGCGAGGCGACGCGGTAGCGCGTGACCCTGCCGTTTTTCCATTCGATGTCCACGGTGAAGTTGCCGCGGGCGCGAAGTCCCCGGACGCTGCCTTCGGGCCAACACGCGGGCAGGGCGGGCAACAGTTCGATCTCGCCGGCGTGAGACTGCAACAGCATCTCGCACACGGCGGCGGTGATACCGAAGTTGCCGTCAATCTGCATTGGCGGATGCAGGCCGAAGAGGTTGGGGCAGGTGTTGCGCCGGGAGAAAAGCTGCTGGAACTGGCGGTGGGCGGCCTCGCCGTCGCGCAGTCGGGCGTAGAGCGCGCAGCGCCAGGCAAATGACCATTCGCGCACGTCGCCGACGTCGCCGCGGGCGACGAGGGATTTTTTGGCCGCCGCGGCCAGTTCGGGCGTTCGGGCGACGCTGATCTGGTTGCCGGGGAACACGGCAAACAGGTGGGAGGTGTGGCGGTGATGGTCGTTGGGATCGTCGCGATCTGTCATCCATTCCATGAGTTGTCCCCAGCGACCGATTTGCGGGCCGAGCAGGGCGTCGCGCAGCCCGGCAAATTTTCGGCGATCATCGGCGTCCACGCCGAGGGCCTCGCTGGCGGCAACAAAGTTGTTGAACAGGTCCCAGACGATTTGCTGGCAATAACTGACGCCGTCCTCGTGCGGGCCGTGTTCGGGCGACCAGCCGTTGGGCACGACGAGTTTGCCGTCGGGAAGTTTTTTCAGGCGCGTCTCCCAGAACTCGCAAATTTCCTTCATCACCGGGTAGGCGACGCGGCGCAGCCAGTCTTTGTCGCCACTGAATTGGTAGTGCCACCAGAAATGCTGGCAATACCAGGCATTGGCGGTGATGTCCCACTGCCAGGCCATGTCGCCGTGGATGCCGTGCGAGGTGCGAACCGCCCAGCCGCGCGGCTGGCCATCGGGCGTGGCGAAACGTTTTTCGGCGGCGGTGGCTTTGCGCCAGGCGGGCATCTGACTGGTGGCGAGATCGAACAACGGTGTATGGCATTCGCTCAGATTGGCCGGCTCGGCAGGCCAGTAGTTCATCTGAAGGTTGATGTTGACGTGGTAATCGGAATGCCACGGCGGGTTGTTGCTGTCGTTCCACAAGCCCTGCAAATTGGCCGGCAAACTGCCGGGGCGGGAACAGGCGATGAGCAGATAACGGCCGTACTGGAACAGCAACTCCTCCAAATCGGGATCGCCCCCCTGCTCCGCGTGGAGGAGTTTCCGTTGATCGGTCGGCAACGCCGCTCGCTCGGACGGCGTCGTGCCGAGTTGGAGGGTGACACGCTGGAACAGCGATTGGTAGTCCGCCACGTGTGCCGTCTTCAGTTCGTCAAACGATTTGGCTGCCGCGACCTTCAACCGAGCCGCGATCTTTTCACCCGGATCATCGCCGCGGTATTTTCTCGCGTAGTCCATGACGTAATTGGTATCCGCCGCAATCAGAATCGTCACGCTGTCGCAATGGTCGAACTCGATCGCGTCGGCGCGCGCCCGAAGCGAGCCGCCGCTGGGAAGCGCGAGCAAACGGGTCTGGTATTTCAAGCCGTTGGACAACGTCCCCTCGAACTGGAGTTGGTTTTCATTGGCCTGCGTCGTCTCTTTGTGGGCGCCGCGCAACTCGATTTTGCCGGCGCAGGCGCCGGGGCGGTCGGTGGAGAACCGAAACACGATAACCCCGTGGGGATGCGAGACAAATGCTTCCCGATGCCAGGTGATGTCGCCGCTCTTGTAGGTAACGGTCGCAGTGGCGGTGGCAATGTCGAGACTGCGACGGTATTCCGCCACCGGGGGAGGTGTTTGCTTCTGCGCCGTCACTCCGGGCAGTGAAATCTCGGCAATCTGAAAATGCGAGACGCCGGCGTTGGGCTGAAACGTGAAGCGGTAGAAAGCAAACGGCGTCGTGTTGGCGAACGAGTATGTTTTTGATTCGCCGCGTTTCTCGAACGGAGGTTCGCCTGCGCGTTTGTCGAGTGTCGTCCAGGTCCTGCCGTCGGTCGAACCGGCCAGTTCCCAGGTGGCGGGATCGCGTTGGGGCGTGTCGTTGGCGGAGATGAAGCTGTACTGGGTCAGCGCTTTCGGTTGCGGCAGGCGCGCCTCCCAAACGACCGGGCGGTTTTTGTGTTCGACGCACCATTTGGTGCCGGGCAGACCGTCGTGAGAGAACGCGAGTTCTTCCTTCTCGAAAAACGCCTTGTGTCCGCTTGGGCAGGAAACGACCGGTTCCGCGACCGGGCTGCTGGAACCGTTGCGGAAGGTGACGAGCAGTTCGCCGAGCATCTGATAGGAACCCATTTCCTTGTAATTGTCGGAGGAGATTTCCGTACCGGTCCAGAGGCTGTCCACATTGAGGACGAGTCGTTCGGTTTCGATGCCGCCGTAGAGGAGCGCGCCGAGGTATCCGTTGCCGAGGGGCAATGCTTCGTTCATACCTTTGGCGGCTGGTTGCGTGTACCAGAGGGTGAGATCGGAGGCCGCACAGGACCCAACAAACAATGCCAGGAACAGAAGGGTTCTCATGTTGCAATTCTTACTGAGCCGACGCGCCGGCGCAACGTTGTTTTTTTGACACGTCCCCCCACCCTTCCGTCACGCCCTTCGCCTTCCTGCATTTCTCTTCTGCGTTTATCATGGAACGATAGCGTGAACCGTCTTTGTGGAGAACCATCCGGGAAGTCAGGGGGATTTTTCCGAAGTGATTCGAGATGGTTTTTGGCGTTTCGGGAGAACATTTCGAGGCGAAACGGGATCAGGCGCGCCACGGTTCGCGCCAGGCGCGGGAACGCATTCGGTTGGCTTCGTCGTCGCCGACAAACATTTCTCGAACAGGGTCAAAGGTAATTTTGCGGTTGAGCATCCAGGCAGCAGCAGCGGCGTGGCAGGCAATGTGCGAATGGCGCATTACGGAGGAGTTGGCCGCCGTCAGGGCGCGGGTGCGAATACAATCGAGGAAGTTCCGTCCGTGACTGCCGGCGTCGGTGCCGGCCCGTTGTTTGGCGAGGAGGCGCAACTCGCTTCGCAAAGAGGCCGGATGGACTTCGAGGCCGCCGCTGTCGCCGGTTTCAACCCAGCCCTCGTCGCCCTCGAACCGCACGGGACAGGTGCCCAGCTCGGTCCGGTAATGCGGTCGGCGCTCGCCAAAGGGGGTGTCGAGGTAATCGAGGATCAGTGTGACACCGTTGGCGTAGCGGGCGGTGATGCGGTCAGGTGACGGTTCGTATTCGACGGGCATGGTGTCGTCGGCGTTGTTGGCCCATTGGCAGAGGTCCACGGTATGTGCGCCCCAGTCCAGCAGGGTACCGCCGGAATCGAAGTCGAAATGGCTGCGCCAGCGACCGGCCACGTATTCGTGGTTGTAGGGGCGCCACGGAGCGGGGCCGAGCCAGAGGTCCCAGTCCACTTCGTCCTTGGGCGGAAGCGGTTCTTCTGGCAACCAGTCGTAGCGGACCTTGGGGCGATAGACAGAGGCATGGAGGGTGCGGAGTTTGCCGAGTTTGCCGCTGCGGGCCAGTTGGACGGCCAACTGGAAATTGCCGATGCTGCGCCGCTGGGTACCGGCTTGGAAGACGCGCGCGTAGCGTCGCATCGTCTCGTCAAGCACCTGGCAATCGGCAATGGTCATGGCACAGGGTTTCTCGCTGTAAACGTCCTTGCCGGCTTTGGCGGCGAGGATCGAAGCGAGCGCGTGCCAGTGGTCGCCGGTGGCAATCAGCACGGCATCAATGTCCGGTCGGGCAAGTACCTCGCGGAAATCGCGTACCGTAACGCAATCTTTGTTGCCGTAGTGGGCGTCCACCATGGCCTTGCCGGCCTCGCGGCGGCTGGCCTGCACGTCACAAATGACCACGCATTGCATGTCCGGCTCCGCCAACATGGCGCCGAGCACATGACGACAACGCGGTCCGATGCCGATGACTCCCAGCGTGATCCGTTCGCTGGGCGCCGCCGCGCCGGCGCGAAATCGCGCGACCCACGGGAATGCCAACGTCGCGCCGGCTACGAGCGATTGTTTCAGGAAAACGCGACGCGAAACGCTCTGACGGGCGATCTTCATGGTGGAAGTGTTGTACGCCGCTTGCCGCAGCCTTGCAAGCGCGAGTGTGAAGCGTTATACACCCGCTATGAAGATTCCCACCGTCTTCCTGTTGGCTGCCGCCGCGATGTCCGCTCTTGGGGACGATGCCGCAAATCATGACACGTGGCCGCGTTTTCGCGGCCCGAACGGCAACGGCATCAGCGATGCCGCAACGGTGCCCGCCACGTGGACAGAGAACGATTACAATTGGAAAATCCAGCTCCCCGGCGGCGGCCATTCCTCGCCCGTGATCTGGAAAAACCGTCTGTTCGTGACCTGCGCTGACGATGCCACCGCAAAACGTTTCGTGCTCTGTCTGGACGCAGGCAGTGGACGGACGCTCTGGCAACGCGAGTATCCGTCGCAATCCTATCACCAAAACAAGGACAACAGCTACGCTTCCAGCACACCGGCGTGCGATGCCGATGGAGTGGTCGTCACCTGGAGCGATCCCGATCATGTGATGTTGTTGGCGCTGAACAACGACGGACGCGAGGTCTGGCGTCGTGATTTTGGCCCGTTTGTGGGTGCGCATGGAAGTGCCGTCTCGCCGATTATCGCGGACGACCTTGTCATCCTTCACAACGATCAGGAAGACCCGGCCGCTAATCCCAACGCTTACACGCGCGCTGATTCGCCCAAGAGTGCCGGCAAAAGTTTTGTCGTTGCCGTGGACCGCGGGACGGGCAAAACCCATTGGCAACTGGACCGTCGCAGCGGCCAGTCCTCTTACAGCACCCCGTGCGTGCGCGGCGGCGAACTGATTTTGTGCAGCACGATGCACGGCATCAGTGGCGTGGACCTCGCCACCGGCCGACTTCGTTGGGAATTGCCGGGCGTTTTTGACAAACGTTGCGTCGCCTCTCCGGTGCTTGCCAACGATCTGGTCATCAGCAGTTGCGGCGCGGGCGGAGTCGGCTCACGGGTGGTCGCCGTCAGGGCCGGAACGGCACCGGAAAAGATTTATCAACTCGAAAAACCGGTTCCGTACGTGCCCACCGCGCTGGTCAAGGGCGAGCGATTGTTCCTGTGGGGCGACAACGGCACGGTCTCTTGTCACAAGGTAACCAACGGCGAGTTGATCTGGCGGGAGCGCGTGTCGGGGGCGTTTTACGGCTCGCCGGTGTGGATCCACGGGCGCCTCTACAACGTCAGCAAAAGTGGCGATGTTTTTGTCCTGTCGGCGGGCGATTCCTTTGAGTTGCTCGGACGCATCCCGCTCGGCGAGAAATGTCACGCCTCTCCCGCCGTCGCTCATGGAGCGCTCTACCTGCGCACCTACTCCCAACTGTTCTCCGTCGGCGGACGCCCACGGTAGCGGAAGACGGACAGGACGCCCCCGTGGTCTTTCACGGCGCTGGCCAGAGAAAACAACGGTGTTTCAGGAAATGCTCGATCTGCTGGACGCTCTGGATGGATTTGCGTTCGACGGCTTCCTGTGTGTTGAAGGCGTTGTGCGGCGTGAGAATAACATTCGGACGCCCCAACAAGGGGAACGATCCTTTCCCCGAACGCAACGCGGTCGCCAGCGCACTCTCGTTCTCGTACACGTCCAACGCGACGCCGCCGAGTCGTCCTTCGTCGAGCAATCGCACCAGATCGGCAGTCGGAGAAAGCTCGCCGCGGGCGATGTTGACAAAAAGGACGCCGGGCCGGGCTTGTTGGAGGCGTTGATAAGAAAAGTAACCGCGGTTCCCCTGGTTCAAGCTCATCGCGCAAACAATGATGTCGGCCCACGGTAACCCTTCCTCAATCGGCGTGTCTGCGCGTTCGGGAATGATGTCCACCCGGCGAACGTTCATGCCGAGACCGCACCCGATCTTTACAACCTCCGCGCCGATATGACCGACACCGACCACCAGCAGATTTTTACCGGCACATTCCGCTCCCGTCAGACCGTCGCGGTGGAACCGGGGAAACTGCGCGATCTGTTGCGGTAGTTTCCGCAACAGCGCCATCCACAGCAACATGGCCTGTTCCGCCACGGCCCGATGACAATACAGGGGCAGATACCCACAGGGAATCGGCAGTTCAACAAGATGATCATAACCGGTGGTGCGCGCCAGCAAACCATCAAGCCGCTCAAACCATGACGGCGGCACCAGCGACTGCGTCCGAATGCTGATCAGACGGGCGGGAGGCGCCGTTTCGCCGGCTTCCTGAATGGTTTTCCAGGTGAATCCCGCGCGAATACGCGACGGCAGATGCCGCCGCAACGTCGCTGCCTCCTCCTCAAACGCTTCGTAAAAGCAAACGTCCATGAGGCTCAGCGGATACCCTCAAACAACGAGTCCTGCAAGGGGGAAATCTTCCGGGCCAGTTCCGTGAGCGTGGCAACAAAGGCAGCCCGACGCTCTTTCCGCTGCTCTTCCCGTTGGTCGCGAAGGGCGGTCACCGCATTCGTAACCGCGACGGTCTGCGAGGTCTTGTTGGTGGCAGTTGCCGCAACTGTTTTGTTGGTGGCCAACGACGGAGATGGGGCCCGTTCGGCTTGAAGCGACGCCAGTTGCGCCTCGCGATCCATTGCCTGTACCACTTCCATCAACACCAGAAACACCAACGCATCCTGGTCGGAAACGTTCAGCGGACGCGCGGCAAACTGCGCCAGGGCATCGGTGCGGATGGCGTTCTCGTTGTAGCGCGTATCGAACCGCACCCGTTGTGTTTCCGTCATGACCCATGATCGGACTGACGGGGGGATTTTGAAGGTGAGTTGCTGGTAGAGCGCGGTAACCTCGATCGGTAGTTGTTCCTCACGCGAGACCGTCATGGCCACCGCGAGGCCGCCCGCCAACAGCAGGATCAGATACACTCGCATCAATTCATTCCTTTCTTACGTATCGTACCCCCTTGACGGGTTTCCAGCAAGTTCCCGCTCGCGTGGCGCATGACTGGAAGAGGCGACTTCTTGTTGCCTCATAAAGAAATGACACCGAGAGCAACAACGGTGGCACGCAGGGCGATTGCATTTTGAGTGGGATGGGGGGTGTGGTTGTAAGTAGGCCGGGCGCACCGGTTTACAACAACACATTTTTTGCTTCCGGTTTGCTTTGGGTTTTGGTTGAAGATAGGAATGCAACATCACATCCCTCAACCACTGCTCGATCT
>Ga0078972_1001249_pt1 | contig 97476 bp, 95 predicted proteins | sample YelNatPaOPGAMG01_FD_67568 | JGI IMG/M metagenome (GOLD analysis project Ga0078972, IMG submission 67568) | Hot spring thermophilic microbial communities from Obsidian Pool, Yellowstone National Park, USA - OP-RAMG-01 (SPADES assembly) (version 2) | ecosystem: Environmental > Aquatic > Thermal... | reverse complement strand
TGAAGGGGGTGATCATCAAGCGTGAGCGCTCCGGGAAGTGGTTCGCAATATTTCAGGTCGAGGACGAGCCCGGGCTTCTGCCCAAGACAGAGAGGGCGATTGGGATAGATGTTGGGATCAGACATTTCCTGACAGACAGCGAAGGGAGGCAAGTCGAGAACCCGAGGTTCTACGAGAGGACGCTTGAGCAGATAAGAAGGAGGCAGAGGAGGCTGTCAAGGAAGAAGAAAGGCTCGAAGAACAGGGAGAAGGCCAGAGTAAGGCTCGCCAGAGCACACGAGAAACTGGTGAACCAGCGAAACGACTTCCTCCACAAACTCTCAAGGTTCTACATAAACAACCTGATCGCCGTGGAGCACCTGAACATCTCGGGGATGGTCAGGAACCACCGTCTGGGTGGAAAGATTCTCGATGCCTCTTGGGCCAAGTTCATGTTCTCCTACAAGGCTGAGAGAGCTGGTAGGAGGGTGGTGGACCCCAAGGGGGGACCTCACAAAAACCTTCCGGAGGGGTTCGACAGGGGACTACGTAGCCGCCTGCCGAATCCTCTCCCTAAGGGCTGGGACGGCCCGAAGTAACGCCTGCAGAGATGGGACCCTCTACTCTGCATCCCGGCTTCCGCTGGTGGTCGCGGGGCAAGTCCCGTCATTGAAGCAGGAAGCCCCCTGCGAAAGCTGGGGGTAGTTCACTAAGAGGGGGATCGAAGTATCTAAAGTTGGATATATGCATGTGAATTGTCCTATCCTTAGCGTGGGGATTCATATAAAAGGGGCTTGTTCGTCCATGTTTCAAAATGGGCTTATAAAGGTTTTTTTTTATGGGCAGGCATTCAAGGGTTGTTCTCCCACATTCATAACATCCTATTATGAACAGAGCCCTATGGAGTTATTATCCGCTCTATTCCCCCCATTCTGGGGGACTTAGCAGTGAAAGGTAAGTTAAATGTCTTGTAGTTGTCTTTTTGTGCGAATATTTGAAATCTATGTTTGTGTGTGGGGGTTTCAAATAAGTGGGAATCTATTCGGATGTTTTTATTCCCATTCTTATGAGTTGCTTGGAGAGATGCCTCCTTGCACAAGTTGGAACTTCATAATAGCCTTCTTTTAACTGCCTTGGGATTTTCTTCGGGATTTTTTCACCATTTCGCAATCTCTTGCCGCAATTTGGACATTTGAATCCTTTATCTTTTCCTGCTGATTTCATCCTTTTACCGCAAGAGCAGATGGGATTCTCATATTTTATCATGGGTTTTGCATGTTCTATTTTCATTTTTTCAATATTTAAAGTTCCATGGACTCCAACACCACCAAATACTTTTAGTTTGTCTCCTGGCCTTAATTTCATCACTATTTTCCTGAAATCTTTTGTTGGTTCATAGGCGGCGCATTCTATTTCACCAGTATCGTCTTTAAGGGTGAAGAATACATGTCCTCCTTCAATGATCTTGGGTTTGTCTTTCACTCTACCTTGGACAAGATAGCAGCCAAATTGTTCCATCTGGGTTATGCTGTCAACCTTTTGGATGTGTTGATCGGTATGTTGATTGGTTTCAAAAATGCAATATCTTTCGATTTTTTCCCCGCTTTTTATCATCTGATGAGCTTTCAGGAGAATATCAGGTGATTCGCCCCTTATACCATAGAGTATTGGGCAGGGTGTGTGGGGTTCTATGGCTATATAATCACCATCAATATTATCAAATGTCCCAGGATAAGTTTCTTTATCCATTTTTTTAACAGAATCCTTGTCTATTCTCCTCTTTTTACCATAATTTTCAGGTGAGCGGTAAGCGATAAGTTCATAGGTCCTATCAGGTAATGGGCATCCAATAGCTGCAAGCGCGCCTATAACACCCCTACCATTCTTATACTCATAAATTTCAGCCCCCACTTTATCTGCTAGCCTCCTCGCATCTTCTATGGTCAGTATCCGTCTTATGGCATCGAGGGCGAACTTTCTCAAATCATCATTGACCTGGCCTTCATAGAACACTACACCAGGGTTCGTGTCCTTATTTTTAAGCTCTGAAAACCTTGAAACAAAAGATAAAACTATCTCTTTTATCTTGTTAACTTCTTCCATCCTATGAGCTTTCACTTTAAATGATACAGCCCCGTTACCCCTTGTCTTGTTAGGGGCGAATGGGTTGAGTCTTATTAGCCTAGGATAACCACTAATAGTATAACCGCAAACCTTAAGTTCCTCAATTATCAAACATAGAATATAAGTGGTGCACATTCCGCCTGGAGAATCTGTATCATCAATACCCACATGTAACATGTTTTCCCACCCCCTTGGTGATCCAAATTGAACGTCATGAAAAGGGAAGAAATACTCCAAGAATTATATGATCTACTTGCAAAGCATGGTTTTAGAATATCCCATATTTATGAGAGGAGCTGTTTTGACCTTCTAGCAAGGAAGAAACTACTACTACTCCTACTAAAAGTACTTGTTAATATCGATGCCATTAATAGTTTACAAGCTCATGAAATAAAAAAGGTTGCCTACACCTTCCTCGCAGCACCCCTCATCATAGGCCTAAAATCCAAGACAGACTACCTTGAAGAGGATGTAGTATATGAAAGACATGGCATACCAGTCATAGCCCTCAAAACACTGAAAAACATGATCATAGAAGGCCACCACCCAGATGTCTTCGCTGACAGGGGAGGCTATTATGTTCAGATCGATGGCAACACCCTCCGGGAGGTTAGAGAAGAATATAACATGTCACTCAAGGACCTTGCAGATATAGCCCATGTATCAAGGGAGACCATCTACAAATATGAGAATGGTATTGTAAGAGCATCACCTGAAACTGCAATGATACTAGAAGAAATACTAAACATAAAAATAATACTCTCAATTGACATTTTCAAGCCCCCGGAGGTTGATAAGGATATCGTGGAAACCAGCTCAGATAAACGGGCTGATAGACTCGTCGAATTAGGATTTGGCGTGGTTCAAACCCAAAAAGCGCCATTCGACGCTCTCGCCAAGGAGATGAAATTTGAGAATACAGTTATAGCAGATCTTGAAAAGAATAGGGATCCCCGAACCCTTAAGAGAATGGCGATCCCATTAAAGGACATATCACTGATCACGGGATCAGATGCAGTTTTCATATTAAAGAATCCTAAGATCAAGGAATCCTTTGAGGGCATACCAGTGATCAAAGATTGGGAGATAGATGAAATAGAAAGCTCAAAGGAATTCCTAAAGATAATAGCCGAAAGAAAAGGATACAATTAATACTCGAACAGCAAACTAAAGGTTTCCTCGGCCTCATCTGTAGATGCGACGCCTATACTAACCATGTCAATATAATCTATCCCCCTCAAGAATTTGAAAGCCTCCTCAGGTTTTAATATGCCAGCAGCCAATATTTTATGTGCCATAACAATCTTACCAGTACCTCTTATAATCTCCCTGAGTTCTCTTCTCTCATTTTCTAGGAAACCGGGAAAATCCATCATATATCCAAGTTTATTTAATGGTATCATGTAAATATCAAAAAGATCTAGTATATCAGAGTCGAGAAGTTTCATCGTAGTATTCCTTGGAAAAGCCGTTATAAGACCACTTATCACACCCATGTCATTTATAAGATCTAGGATATCCCCTAATTCCCATGCATCTAGTCTATCAGAATGTTCCTCGTCTAGTAGCATGACATCCGCCGCTAACTCAGAAAGGATTTTAACATCCTCTTGGAACCTACCAGCCCTTACAGTCCCAATAATAGTAAAATCTAAGCCCGATTCAATGGCCCCAGTTAATGCTTCAATAACTGGAGGTTCTGGTATAACTTGTATGGCATGGACTCCTAGCTCATAAGATTTTTCCAGGATCTTCTGGATATTCTCCGGCTTATTATAAAGGTCTATCTGATATAAGCGGGATCTATGGCCAAAATATGTTAAACCCGCAAATGGTGCTGTTCCCAGTGAAGTGCAGGGTATCTTCTTATCTTTGATTTTAATGGATCCTTCAAACATGCTAACAATCCACCCACATATCAAAAGGTGTAAAGATATATTAGGTTTTTGTAATAAAATTATATTCCATCTCAAGATCGAGCTTTGCGATTACATCATAATCAGCAGGTGAAAGAATATGAAAGTACTTGTTGCAGATTCAATTAATAAAAAAGGGATAGCCGAACTTGAAAAAGTGGCTGAAGTCGTGGTTGATACAGATATAACAGCCGATGAACTTTTAGAGACTATAAATGATTTTGATGCTATTATTGTAAGGAGTCGGACGAAGGTTACAAGAGAGGTTATAGAAGCCGCTCCAAGATTGAAGATCATCGCAAGGGCTGGTGTGGGCGTGGATAATATTGATGTCGATGCGGCTACAGAAAAGGGTGTTATGGTTATAAATGCTCCTGAGTCCACTTCTATCACAGTTGCAGAACATACCATGGGTTTAATGTTAGCGCTTGCAAGAAAGATACACCTTGCTGATAAGTCTGTTAAGGAAGGTAAATGGGAGAAGAACGAGTTCATGGGCATAGAACTTAACAATAAGACCCTTGGAGTTATCGGGATGGGTAGGATAGGCTCCCAGGTTGTTACACGTGCAAAATCTTTTGGAATGAATGTGATTGTCCATGACCCATATATCAGTGAAGAATCAGCTGATGAAATGGGTGTGGAAATAGCCGAACTTGAAACACTCCTCAAAAAATCTGATATTATAACCATACATGTCCCATTAACCAAGGAGACAAAACACTTAATATCATATCGAGAATTTGACATGATGAAGAACACAGCCTTCATAATAAATTGTGCTCGTGGAGGTATAGTAGATGAGGAAGCACTCTACAAATCATTAAAGGAAGGTGAGATAGCGGGTGCCGCGCTTGATGTTTTTGAGGAGGAACCCCCAGAGGACAGCCCACTCCTAGAACTAGATAATGTTGTTTTAACACCACACATAGGGGCTTCGACAGTTGAAGCGCAACGAGACGCGGCTATAATCGTTGCAAATGAGATCAGGGAAGTTTTTGAAGGTGGAACCCCACAGAATGTGCTTAACATGCCAGTGCTAGACCCTGAAACCTTCAAGGCCTTGAAACCATATATCAGATTGGCCGAGAAACTGGGTAGTCTTGTTGTACAGGCAACACCAGGAAAGATAGAAAACCTTGAGGTCACCTATTGTGGTGAATTGGCTGAAATACCGCAACAGGATATCTTGACACGGACTATACTGCAAAGCGTGTTAAATCCTATACTGACAGAACCTGTGAACCTTGTTAACGCGCCCATGATCGCGAAGAAGAGGGGTATGATAGTTACAGAAGGTAAAAGGTCAGAATCTGGAGATTATAAGTCACTTATAGTATTAGGTGTTAAATCTGATGAGGGAGAGTTTAGTGTTGAGGGAACCTATATTAAAGAGCCTAAAATAGTGAAGATAAATAATTATAATGTGGATGTTAAACCAGAGGGTATAATGTTAATAGCAAAGTATAAAGATCTGCCAGGGACGATTGGCGCTATCGGAACAAAACTCGGAGAACATAACATTAACATAGCTATTATGCAAGTTGGTAGAAAAGAAGTTGGTGGAGAAGCTGTAATGGTCCTCAAAGTGGATCAGGATGTACCATCAAAGGTCTTGGATGAGATAAAGGAACTAGAAAACGTGGATGATATCGTTGCAATCGAATTATAATCCTTCCAAGATTTCGAAATCGATCCTGTTACCTAATCTGTCATAGGATGCTATTGTATCCTCCCGATAAGGATAGGCTATTATCATATGGAAGAGTCCACTTTTTGAGAAGAAGTGTAAATCTTCCCTTGAAGGATTATTGTTAGGTGTTGGATGTGAGTGAACCGATCCAAAAGTAGATGTAAATGGGGGTAACATGAAAATCTGCATTACAGCCCCTTCATCCGAAGTTTCACCTGGTAAAAAGATTAAACCCTTAACATGAAGACTATCATCCTCTATTTTACCTTCAAGTAAAGCTGCGAACTCCCTTGGATGAACATTCCTCGCAGTTTCTATTATTTCATCAACAACCCGTGAATCAACTCTTATCCTTCTGATTTTTTTCAAGCCAAATATTTTCTCTATAATATAATCTATAAAGCCCATTAATTATATCCCCTCTATCACTTTGAAAAAGTCTTTGTTAAAAAGTGGAAGTTCCCTATCAACCATGATCCTTTTCCTAGTTGATTCCACCTTCTTTTTGTATCTAGGATCATAGCCCCTAATTGTAATGGTTCGCTTGTATATCCCAACACCTCTTCTCTGCCATGCAGGCACCCCTCCAAGGTTCACCCCCCTTTTAAAGAGGAGTTCATGGATGTCACTCGATTTCAAACCCCTAAGTTTTTCTGTCGCAGTCTTCTTGTCCATTTCTTTCCTGAGTGTCCAATAAGCATAACTATTAAGACAATTTCTCCATGCTTCATCTTGTCTCGATTTGAAATATCCTACTAGGAAATCGCCACCTAAGGGGATGATACGACTATCAAATGAGATAGGCTTCTTAATATCATCACCCTCGAATTTTTTAAGTAGACATAATAAGAATGACGTGGCCGCGAAACTTGCAAGTATGGAATCAAGTTTTTCTATGCGACCATTGAATGGTAACTCGTTAAAGAGTATGTTAATCTCATCAGAAAATGTATAGATGAAAGCTGGGCTGAATTCTTTCATAAAATTAATAGAAGTTTCAATCATGCAATCTGCAAAGAAGGGATCATATGGTCTTTTGAAATTTAATTCCCTGGTTAGTCTATGGAATCCTCTCCCGTCAAGTCTTGCGATAATCTTACAACCACATGGAACTTTAATCTTGGAATAGATTTCACATTCTTTCATGTGCCGACCTTGAAGTTCTCACTCAAACTCTTGAGGAGTTTAATAGCGGAATAAGCTGCTAGTACACTTGTCTTAGGGTTAAGTGAACATCTAACATTTTTTGCGATTGTTTTGAATTCTCCGAAGTCTCCTTTAACAGTTATTTCATGCACGTTCCTGTCTACTTGAGGATCAACTATAATCTCGACTTCCACATCTATGTTACATGCTATGCTAAGCGTAGCCGCCACATTTATATTAACTGGAAATTTTTTAACAGCCTCAGATGCATTACCCTTATATAATACTTGCTTTTCCTTTGTGGATATCCCCAGTGAACGTGGAGGTTTCCTGGTGACTAATTTAACAGAATCAATATTACCTATAGAAGCCGCCTTTATACCATCCAAGCCCACGATAGCACCCGAAGGAATGTAAACCCTTGCATTATTCTCTGAAGCCAAATATTCAACCTTTGAACGAAGACCCTCATCCATGAGAGCCCCCACACTCATTATAAGAACATCCCTACCCGCCTCGAGGATTGTGGGGACGATCTCGGCCACCGCCTCAGGGGATGCGGCCTCTATTACAAGATCGACCTTGTCTAACATGTCATCTACTTTCAAAACCGCGATTCCATTTACCATGGACGCTAAATTCTCGGCTTTTTCAAGATCCCTATCATAAAAGAATCTGAGCTGGATGAGAGAATCTTCTTCCAAGACATAACTTGTTATGATATTGGCGATGGCCCCGCAACCCACTATCCCCACTATCATAAGGGATTCCTACCTTGTCGGGGTTTCATAAGATTTTGGTGTTTCAATTCTCTTAAATTCAGGGGATATTATGACTATGTCGCCCACGGCTTTAACATTATCATATGGGATGTCTATCATGCCTTCTTCTTTTAATGGTCTGATTTCATCAGGGTCGGGGGTTATACGTATACCTTTTTTTAGAACCTCGGTTATTTTGATATCTCTTTTATCGGGGCTCATAGCTCTAGCTTTAAGTTTTGATACTCGGCCCTTCTTTATATTTAAGACAACATCCTGGACTCTGCCAACATATTTACCTTGAGAAGTGTATATGTCAAGGCCATAAAGGTCGGATAATTCAACCATATTTCTTACACTCCCTTCTTTTTAGATAATTTCCTATGGAAGTTTATTTCATTTTATAATTTAAATAGTTTATAGGGGTATGATGTAATTATCTGAAGTTTGATCCAAATATTGGATATAAGCCAAGACTAAACTTAAAGTTGCTGATAAATCTTGACCCTTATGAAGACTCTTGAATCATAGCATAGGATAAAAGACTGGCCATCCCAACAAAAAGCTTGTTTATTATATCGGACCGGAGAAATGGAAAAGAGGATAAGTTTTTTAAAACTCTATGATAATTTATTAACAATGTGATCGAGGAACAGGATTGAATAAACTGTAATTCTTCGTGGAAACCCTTCAAAATCCAGTTTAACACATGAAAGTTTCGCTAAATAAAAAGTTTCTTTGATCAAGGGAGATGGTTCTCAATCGTCTCAATTCTCTCCACATACTTGTGGATTCTGAACTTTCTCTCAAGCCCACGGTCGTTCATGTACCTAACCTTTCCGAATATCCTCCTTTCACCCCAAGCCCGGTCATGTTTTCCAAAACACCAAGCAACACCTGCAAACCCATTCGGGTCCCGTCCATCAATTTCATATTTATCATTAAGATAAAGTGCAATATCATAGGCCTTTTCAGGGTGGTCGGTCCATTCAAGGATCTTTTTACCCCCAATACATTCTCATGTAACCATGCATTTTCCCGGTGATTAGCATTTCCTTCTGGGCAGCGTTCCAATATTTGTCGTGAGTTTCGGCATTTTCAAGTTCCCTTAAGCTGTATTCATATTCCCTTGGATCGGATGCATGTTCCATCAGCGTATTATAAGCCCATCCCGGCAAGGATCTGATCGTGGAGTAGTTATCATTGTAATGGACAAAGTTCATGCTGAGCTCCCTCCTTACAATGAGCTCCTCCAAGAATCTTGGACAGCCCCCCACCCTTGAGGCCTTGTATGCCAAGTAGAGGATATGTCCAAAGTGCAGGTAGGGATTCATATTAGATAGACAGTTTTTAACAGGATTGTTTCTGAACTTTTCGAAACATTCGAGTTTTCCTGACAAGAACTCATTAAAAAGTTTAATTGCCTCTTTTGTGCCGCCGTGGAATATGGATGGTGTCAGTTTATCTTTTAAACCCAGTTTTTTCATGATTAAGGTCTGATTCAACGTCAATGTCAAGTGAGTTCACTTTAAGAGTTCTTGGCTGCAGTGGCTTCATAAAATACTTTAGTTTACGGGTTATTTTAGGTCTGAATGTTCCAGCAGAATATTCCTCCTTATTGGAAGCTGTTTCAACAGGTACAATAACATTGCTCTCCACTTGGATTAGCGGACAGTCAACAGATATTTTGAGTTCATCACACCACATTTTCTGGATTTCAAGATAACCCTTATCTGTTATAACAACTGAAGCGTCATCTGAGTATTTTAAGACTGCGGATGGGGGTTCATCAAATTGTATTGAGAGTATCACTCCCCTATCTTCCAGTTCATCTTTAACAGGAAGGAGTCCTTCGATTAAAAATCGATAATGGCGTGAATTGGCCCCTGGAAAATCTGATGTGAGTCCAAAAACTGCTATGAGGGGTTTTTGCATCCTGTTGGCGGTTTCAATAGCGTATTCCAGGGCATGATTCCAATGGATTCTTACAGACGCCTGCATCCAATACAAAATGTAATCTCCACGGTGATTATCCGCGGATTTAAATTCGTTCAAGTTTTTAATTCTCTCTTCATGTATCATATGAAACCCTGTTATAAGTTTATTCCAATATTAAGGTTACAAGTTCCCATATTCCTTAGCGAGTGGAGGTTAGGATTGGCTTGTGATTTGAGCAAACCACTCCCCTAATAGAAAGTGAACTTTTTTTCTTGTTTCCGGGATGGTTGCCACTTCGATCATATTCTTGTAGGGGGATATCATGGAATGGTCCCCCCCATCCACAATCTTTTTTGGGGGGTCGTCTCAGCCCCCCCAACAGATCTATAAGATTCTATTGATAGTATCATATAAACTCACCCTCTTCCCCCCTATCTGCTCGCTTTCAATGGGGATTTTACTAGTGACGGTAAGTTAAAGATATGTTTAATGGGAGCACGCACAACTATGAATTTTGGGTTTTTTTATCTGAAACCGTAAGTGAACCATTAAGGATAAATAGTTTATAGGGAGGATTATTCGTAAGGTGATATAATGTGGGATACAAGCCAGGATTATAGGCTTAAGGTTGCTGATAGATCCATTAACCTTTTCATGAAAGCTATTGAATCAGGAAGTCTCAGGGGACAATGGAATAAAAGATATGCCATCCAAATGGCTGATGAGATTAAAAAAATCCTCCAAAGTCTTATCTATTCGTATATTGAACCTGAAGAACTTTCATCATCGCCGGAAATGTTATCAATCATAGAAAAAGTGGGAGGTATAGTGGAAGCCCTTGGAGGTGAAAGATGGGCTGAAATGTTCCTTAGAGAAGCCGAGGAAAAAGAGAAAACCGAGGAAAACCTTGCTAGGATAAGATTTTTCCTCAACACCATGCTTAGACTTAAAGAACGTCTAATGTTTGGTAAAATTTCGGATCCGATTATAGGCGTTGATATCCTAGTAGGAGAAGTTATGAGTTCCACTAAACACCCCCGAGCCGATAAACTCCAAATATGTAATGTTAACATTGGAGGCAGATCTATAAAGGTTATAACGAATGATCCAGAGGTTAAGAAAGGGGATCGTGTTGCAGTTGCGCTGCTACCACCACAGAATTTCATGGGGATAACAAGTGAAGGCATGTTTCTAGGCACAAGATTAGGAGTTTTAAGGGATGTTAAAGGGGAACTAGGAGGGCTTCCAAGGGGCATACCACTAGAATCTCTTAAAGATGCGAGAAACATTATTGAAGAGTTCCTTAAAGGAAAATAAAAATGTGGCACCATTTATTTGAAAAGCCATGGCTCCATTAACGTAATTCTACATTCATTCTTGAATTTGCATTCTCCGCAATTGCGGGGTGGTGGACATCCAAGTTTTTTAAGATAATATATTGGATCTTTTATTTTTAATGGATAATATCCCGAATAATCAACGTTTTTAAGGCCCTTCTTTTTGCATTTTTTTACAAGGTCTTCCATTAAGGTTTTAGATGGTCCTCTATGATAATATAAGACGAAGTTGGGTCTGAAACCAATAAGTCTATAGGATATTTCTTTGTTTATTTCTGATAAAAATTCCGCTATCATGGGAACTTCCCTATCGGTTATTCCTGGTATTACAACTGTCCGGAAAACCCTGATTTTTTCCGGGGTTTTTTCAGCAAGATACGTGGCGTTCCTTAAAACTGGCTCAGATGGTGCTCCTGTAAGGTTTCTATGAGTTTCATCGTTAAATGCTTTTATTTCAAAGTTTATGAAATTCACAATCCTCAGAAGTCTTTTAAGGGTTTTCATTGTTGTGAAACCATTTGTAGCGACACCCACTTCCATGGAGGGTTTCGATCTTTTTATTGTCTCTACGAGTTCTTCGATGTATGGTGTGTGTATTGTGGGTTCTCCACCAGTGAAACTGAGCCTATCTGCACCTATCCTCTTTGCGATAGGACCTTTAAGACAATCCAAGGCTTCCTTGGCCATTTTTTCGGGTTCTATGTAGCCTCTGTAGATCCATCCGGTGTCTGGGTATTGTGAGATCCTATAGGCATTACAGTATAGGCATTTGAATGAGCATCCGAGGAATGTTATTGAATAACTTTTCAAGATATAAGCTAGACTCGTATATGCCACTTCTGGCAGTCCTACGCGGCAAACGCCGGTTTCTCCTTCAAGTCGATTTACTCCACATCGCCACTCGCAAAGTTTACAGTTTTTAAAGCCTTTCATAAAAATAGAATATATGATAATATTCTAATAATTTTTATTAAATATGAGAAGTTTTGTTCTTGTCATGTCATCAATAGCATACTTAACGCCTTCTTTACCCATTCCACTACATCCAAATCCTCCGAATGGCATGTGGTCAACTCTATAAGTCGATTGTTTGTTTATAAGCACCGTTCCTGCCTCCAATTCCAAGGCGAATCTTAATGCTTCATGTATATTATCTGTGAATACCCCGGCTTGAAGTGCGTAACAAGTGTCATTAGCAACTTTTAGGGCTTCATCAGCATCCTTAACCCTTATTATTGGGGATACTGGGCCGAATGTTTCCTCTTGGACAAGTCTCATTGAAGGTTTGACATTATCTAATACTGTGGGTTCGAAGAAATTACCATGCCTTCTGCCACCATATAATAGTTCAGCGCCATTATCAACAGCTTCGAGAACCACTTCCTCAATGTTCACAGCGGCTTTTTCACTGATAAGCGGACCTATATCCGTTTTAGGGTTGATCGGATCCCCCATTTTCAACTTCGAAGTCTCTTTGACCAATTTTTGGATGAATTCATCCGCTACTTCTTCATCGACGATTATCCTCTTCACTGCTATACATACTTGGCCGGAGTAAAGATATGAGCCTCTTATGGTGCCTTCAACAGCTTTTTCAATGTTAGCGTCTCTGAGCACTATTATGGGGTCGTTACCTCCTAATTCTAGGGTGATTTTTTTCATCCCACTCTTTTTAGCTATCATTTCACCTGTTTTGAAGCCTCCAGTGAATGTTATCTTGTCAATATCTTCACTTTTTAGAATTTCTTCTCCTATAATCGATGATTTACCTGTTAGGACATTCACTGCACCTGGTGGAAAATATTCATTTAATAGTTCGCCTAGTTTTAGTGCTGATAATGGTGCTTTGAGTGATGGTTTTAATATTACGGTGTTTTTTGATGCTAGGGCGGGGCCTACTTTGTGGATGGCTAGGTTAAGGGGAAAATTGAATGGTGTGATGGCAGCTATAACTCCTAATGGTAGTTTTATTGTGAATCCTATGAAGTTTTTACCTCCTATACCGGCATCCATTGGGATGGATTCTCCGTAGATTCTCTTTGATTCTTCTGCGGATAATTTAAGTGTTTCAATGGATCTTTTGACTTCGTCTCGAGCCGCCTTTATAGGCTTCCCAGAATCCAGGGTTATGAGACGCGAAAATTCATCCAAACTTTTTTTGAGTTCTTGACTCGCGTCATATAGCGCCTCTGAGATCCTATACGCCGTTAATGAGATCATTTCATCCTTAGCCATTTTCGCGGCTGAAATAGCCTCTTTTGCATCCTCTCTTGAAGCTCCCGGTACTTTGTCTATAACCTCATTATTGTAGGGGTTGCGGATTTCTATTTCTTCATCGCCTATGAACTTTCCGTTGATCAACATCTTCATAAGAGATCCCTAGAATTTATTTTTAAGATTTTGTATGGAATTTGTAACAGTTTTCACGTCAGTTTTGTTTATCTCATTACCTGCAGATATTAAATAGTTTTTATACCATAATGCTGCGACGATCACTATGACGATAACCCCACCAAATAATAGTATCATCTCGGCAGAGCCTTGGGCGATCTCCTCATCTGTTAATTTCATGATTCAAACCTCCCCTCATATTAAGGTGCCATTGAGCCTATAATTATAAAACCAAACTTTTCGATCACGTAAAATATTCCGAATGCTAAAACAGCGAGTGGAATAGCATATTTAATGCCTTTTCTCGCGCTCCCATACATTATTATGCCGATGAGTATCCCGGCGATTATAGAATGGATTATTATATAACCCCCAGCAGCAATCTTCGCAGTTCCAAGGAGTGGGTTGGATTTCCCAAGGGATTCTATGAATGCTGAATAGACCATGATCATCCCAAGTGCGAAGGGTGCTGCGATTATAGCAGCCACAACAAGGAACATGACAGACATCATAACATTAGCCTTCCTCTCCCTTTTAAGGGCCAAAACTGCACGCGTATCCTCTGCAACAGCCTCTATAACATCTCCTAGGCTCCCACCAGCTCTCCTACCCTCTATTATCATCCTGAATGTCCTGTCAAGTGTTTCAGATTTTAGTCTTCGCCCCATTGACAACATAGCATCATCAAATGTTCTGCCTATCTTGATTTCCATAACAGCCCTTTTAAGTTCGTCATATAATGGGCCTTTACCTTGTCTTGAAACGTCTTCGAGGGCTGTTTCAAGTCCAATACCTGCACGTAAAAGTGAAGCTATTTGCCTTAAAAAGTCTGGAGTCCCCTGCTCTATTGCATCGATTCTTCGCTCCATCATTATAAAAAGGTATGATGCAAAGATTATAGGGGGGAGGAAAAACCCTGCGAGAAATGGGATTAAAAAGTCTATGCCTAAGACAACGGCTATTAAAATTCCAAGTAAACCAAACAATATACTTGCAAGTAATATTAATGTCAGAATCTCAGCAGATTTTACATATATTCCCGTCCTGACAAGAGTCTCCTGTAACCGTATGCGAAGTCCTCTAGGGATTGTCTTCTCGACTACATCAACGAGGGGGAATAAATATTTTGGGACGAGCGCCATGAATTACACCCTCAAAATTATCTATAATTTTATTATAGATGGAAGTCTATTTAATATTTTAGGATTTTTTCTGATGAGGATCATGTCCTCGATTCTGATACCATATTTTCCTTTAATGTAAATTCCGGGTTCTATTGTTACAATCATATTCTTTTCAAGTTTAATGTCTTCGTCGGCTGAAAGTGAGGGTGGTTCATGAACCTCCAATCCTATACCATGGCCTGTTGAATGTATGAAATTGTCCCCATATCCATACTCGGATATGATATTCCTCACAACCTTGTCTATATATGAGGCTTTCACTCCTGGTTTAGCTGTTTTCACACCCTCTCTTTGAGCATCCAATAAAATATCAAGTATCTCTTCTTCATGTTTTTGCGTGACGAGGGTTCTAGTAGTGTCTGAGGAATAACCTTCCCATGTAGCCCCCCAGTCGAGGATTATGGGAGTTTGTATTTTATTGAACGAAACTTCTGCATGGGGGTTGCTTGATCTTGCACCGGAGGCTACTATAGTATCAAACGCGGGCCTTTTCGAACCGTTAACCTTCATATGATATTCAAGTTCGGCCGCTACCTCAACTTCAACCCCTTCAACATCTGTTTTCATGAAAGACTTCTCAGCTATCTTCAAGGCCCTTTCAATATTATCTATTTCGGCTCTTTCCTTGATAATCCTAAGATCGCCTATAATATCCTTAACGATAAAATTAAATGAACCTTTTAATTTTTCGAATGTGCCAAGGGAGATTGAAGGCTCAAAGATAACACTTTCAGGGGATAAACTTCCAATTCTCTCTTTAACATCCTCCAATTTTTTAAATTCAAAAAGATCAACTGATGTTTTGTTCTCTGCTTCAGCCATATCCATACTATTCACCATTAAGACGGGTTCATCGAACAAAACCAAAAATGCACGAGCAGAAGGCTTGAAACCCGCTAGATAAAAAATGTTCTCACTTTTGGATATCACTGCCATGTCACAGTTAGCTTCTGTTATTTTATCCATTGCAATTCCCATTCTATCCATCGAAACCCACCGAGAAATTTTAATAAGCCCAGTGTCCATTACCCGGATAAAAATATTTTTCACATACCATATAATCTTGCCCAAAATTGGGGGAGAATCACATAAAAAAATATTAATCAGTGAAAAAACATCACACAATATCTTTTGTCTGGTGATGTTATGAATGAGGCTAATCTCAGAAAATTTGTTACAAGTGAACTCGTATTCGGAGATGGTGCGAGATTACTAGCCCCCCAATATGCAGAAAACTTGGGAGCGGAGAAAATACTCCTCGTAACAGACCCTGGTATAAAAAAGGTTGGTCTTGTAGATGAAATAGGATCATCACTAAATGAAAATGGATCAGAATATGTAACATATACTGATGTTACGCCGAATCCACGCGACTATGAGGTTATGGACGGCGCCGAGGTTTTTGAATCGAAAGGTTGTAATTTTATAATAGCCCCTGGAGGTGGGAGTCCAATAAACTGTGCAAAAGGCATAGGTATCGTAACTTCCAATGAAATAAATATCCTTGAATTTGAAGGAGTTGACAAAATCCCAATACCCGGCCCACCAATCATCTGGATACCCACCACCGCCGGGACATCAGCAGATATTTCACAGTTTGCAATAATCAGGGACGCTGAAAGAGAAATTAAAATCGCAATAATAAGCAGAACCCTCATACCAGACGTTTCCCTAATAGACCCCAATACAACCATAACCATGGACAGATTACTCACAGCCTCAACTGGCATGGATGCTCTCGCACATGCCATAGAAGCTTATGTATCCAATGCAAGCTCCCATCTGACCGATATAAACGCCCTCAACGCCATAAAACTCGTAATTGAAAACCTGCCCAAGACCCTTGAAGACCCTGAAAACCTTAATCTACGTTACAATATGATGCTCGCAAGTCTCGAAGCCGGATTAGCATTCTCCAATGCAAGCCTTGGCCTTCTTCATGCAATTGCACACAGCCTTGGAGGCAGACTAGACATCCCACATGGAATGGCGAACACACTCCCAATAGAAGATGTTATAGAATTCAATTTCCCAGCAGCCCCCTAAAAGATACAAGGATATAGCGGAGGCCATGGGACTGAAACCAAGAAGAAGTGAAGTGAAGGGAGAGCACATTTCTAAATTAAAAAGTTTTAAGAAAAGACTTGGGATTGACATGAAAACTTGGAAAATATGGTATTGGAGAAGATGATATAGATGAACTTGCAAGGTTGGCTTTTAATGATCCTTGTATCGTCACAAATCCGCGCCAACCAAAATAGATGATATAGGGGATACTCGAAAATGCCATCCGAAGATCCTAAGGATTGGGAGAACCTGAAAAAAGCCATCATGGGCTTCGGTGAAAAATCCGTGAAAAAAAGCTACTATCCCCAACTAAAGGAGACATTCCACAAAATCCAAAGATTTAAAACTTTACTTGATCATACAAGAGACTTCATATTTCTAGTTGAAGTTAATGGAAAAATAGTAGATGTTAACAAGTCAAGCCTCCAGAAACTAGAATATTCAAGAGATGATATAAGGTCGATCTTCGACATAATCCCCACAGAATACCATGAAAATCTCAAGGAGATTCTATCAAAAAAAGAAGAAGTTTCCATGGAAATACCACTACTTAGAAGGAGTAGAAGTCCGATTTTGACTGAAATGAATTTAGATATGGTTAAATTCAATGGAGATAATTATGCTGTTATCGTGGCAAGGGACATAACTGAACGTAAAAAACTAGAAGATGAACTTAGAAAATCCCTAGAAGAGAAAAATGTTTTACTAAAAGAAATACATCACAGGATCAAAAATAATCTGCAGATAATCTCAAGTATACTCAGCCTCCAAACAATGACCACAAACATGAATGAAACATTCAAGGAAACACAGGACAGAATAAAGTCAATGGCACTTATACATGAACAATTATACCAATCAGAAGACCTTGCAAGAATAAACTTCAAGGAATACATAGAGAAGCTTATAAGAAACCTCCTCAATTCATATCCCACCGGAAAAACCGTGACCACAAAATTAGATATTGAAGATTTAATCCTAGAAGTTGACACCGCCATACCCCTCGGCCTGATCATGAACGAACTTTTAACAAACGCCCTGAAATATGCATTCACTGGCAAAGATAAGGGCACCATAGAAGTCGCCTTTAAAAAAGTCAAAGATAACCTTGAACTGAAGATAGCAGATGATGGTATAGGGTTCCCAGAACATAAACTCCACGAAAGCAAATCACTAGGCCTTAAACTTGTTAATATCCTAGTAGAACAACTAGAAGGGACACTATCCATTAAAAGCCAGGATGGCAGCTGCTTCAAGATAGTATTCAAGGGATAGAAACTATTATATGAACAAAGACAAAAGTATAATAATATGGTGAAATTCACAACTAGGGAAATAAGGGACATCATAATCTCAATGCTCGTAATAGCAGGTGTTTTCTCATACGTTTTTTCGAATAAGCAACTCAACCTTGCAATTTCACTCTTACCTGCAAGTATCATAGCCGTTGGCATAGGCTTCGCATCCCATGAAATAGCCCATAAATTCATAGCCATAAAATATGGTTTCTGGGCAGAATACAAACTATGGATGGGCGGTATACTACTGGCACTTATAACCGCATATTTTGGTTTCGTCTTCGCGGCCCCAGGAGCAGTATATATACACGGAGCATATATCAGCCGGGAAGAAAATGGTAAAATAGCATTAGCAGGACCCGCCACAAACATAATCCTAGCAATACTTTTCCTACTTTTAGCATCATCCACAACAGGCATACTAGCTGCTATAGCAACCCTAGGATGTGCTGTTAATAGTTTCATCGCATTCTTTAACCTCATACCCTTCAGTGTATTGGATGGGGCGAAGGTTATACGCTGGAATCTAATAGTATGGCTCCTAGCCATGTTAGCAGCCCTCGCACTCACATTTAAAAGCATATTCACCCTATAGAGTGATAAACATGTTCTCAGATGTACCCGTAAAATATATTGGCTGCACGCACCGGGCCAGAAAACCCTCTGAGACCATCCAATGGACCCAGGAGAAGCTGCAAAGGATAGGTGTCACGAGAATAACAGAGATAACACGCCTTGACAGGATAGGAATACCAGTATATTCCGCTATAAGACCAACTGCAGAGGATGGTGCTGTGAGCATATACGCTGGTAAAGGGGCTACAAGATCCCAGGCGAAGGCTTCTGCGATCATGGAAGCCTTTGAAAGGTACTCAGCAGAGAAAAAAAGTGGGGATTCCAAGAAATCTATCAAAGCCCCAGTAGATGATATAAAAGAGTATTTGGATCCTGAGAGTCTTATACTACCCCAAGATAGTAAAGTTGATGGAGAAATTGAATGGGTTAAAGCAAAAAATCTTAGGGATGAAAATGAGGTTCATGTCCCAGCAAATGCCGTTTATCACCCATATAATCCACCCGGAGATTGTATAAGTCTTTTCAGGTCGAATACTAATGGTCTCGCCTCTGGAAATGTCATCGAAGAAGCTATATTCCATGGGCTTATGGAATTGATAGAAAGGGATGCCTGGAGCATGTTCGAGGCTAAAAGGGGCCCTAAAAGGGAGGTGGATTGCCAGGACACGGATAATGAGATCATAGAGGAACTGCTCAGGAGATTCAAGGTTGCGAAAATTGAGATAACCCTTATAGATCTTACAAATGATATTAGGGTACCGACAATTGCTGCTGTAGCCGATGATGTTCTCTTAAAGGACCCTGCTCTACTAAGTATAGGTGTTGGGACGCACCTAGACCCTGAAGTGGCAGTTATAAGGGCGCTTACAGAAGTGGCGCAGAGCAGGGCCACGCAGATACATGGGACGCGAGAGGATACTGTCAGGGCGATTTTCATGAGGAAAGCAGGATACGAGCGGATGAAGAGGATTAATAGGCACTGGTTCGGCGAACCTGAAAAAATAATAGGATTGGATGAAATGAAAAACATGTCAAAGAGAACTTTCAAAGATGATATTGAAGTCACTCTTAAAGAATTAAGAAGGTGCGGGTTCCCCGATGTATTCATGGTTGATCTTACACGCGAAGTTAAGATACCAGTGGTGAGGGTTATAGTACCTGGATTGGAAGTATTTGCTGTTGATAGCAGTCGTATAGGGGATAGGATCAAATATGAAACGGGTGATCGTCTTCACGGGTCCGTCCCTACATCCTAGAGAAGCCTCGAAGATATTAAAGGGAGAATATTATCCTCCAGTGAGGAGGGGTGATGTTTCAAAGGTTATTAGAGGGTCTGTTGATGTTATTGTGATTATAGACGGGGTTTTCCATCATGAACCTGCAGTCGCCCACAAGGAAATAATAGAAGCGCTTAAAATAGGTGTGAAAGTGGTTGGCGGTGCTAGTATGGGGGCTCTGCGCGCATCTGAACTTGATAATCTTGGAATGATAGGCATAGGATATGTTTATAGGAAATACAAGGATGGGACCATAGAATCTGATGACGATGTTGCAGTTGCATTCGACCCAGAGAGCCTAGAGCCATTATCAGATTCCCTTGTAAGTATCGAATACAATTTCAGAAAGGCATATAAGCTTGGTATAATATCAAAGGATGAACTAGAAAATCTCATCAAAACTGCCAAGTCAATATTTTATCCTAAAAGGACGTATGGAAGAGTCTATAATGAATGCAAGGTAGACCCCATGAGCCTTGAAAAATTAAAAGAATTTATAGAAAATGAAGGTGTTGACATAAAAAGGGAGGACGCCATTAAAGCCCTAAAATATGTAAGGGACAAATTGGTCGGGTGACAATGGAAATCCAGGAAAAAATTAAACAAATCGAAAATACATTGAAAGATAAGAGAGTGATAATAGCATTTTCAGGCGGTTCAGACAGCACATTAGTCGCTAAAATAGCATCAAAGGTTTCGGAGGATGCTATCGCGGTGACTGTGGATACTGGGACATTACCATGGGATGTTATCAAAAAAGCGAAAGATGTAGCCTCAAAAATAGGAATCCAACATGAAATCGTGAAAGAAAATTTCCTAAAACATGAAAAATTTAAAGAAAATTCCTATTCTAGGTGTTTTTTTTGCAAAGACCGCATGTACACTCTCATAGAATCCATCTCAAAAGATAAAAGATTCGATATAATAGTTGATGGGACGAACATAACAGACATCTTAGAGGATCGGCCAGGGATAATAGCAAATTATAAAAGAAGGGTGAAAAGTCCGTTATTGGAAGCGAAAATGACAGAAGATGATGTTATAGAATACCTTCAAAGAGAAAATATAAAATATTCCAAGAACACTACTTGCCTTGCAACTAGGATAAAAGGACCAATAACCACCAAGAAACTTAATAGGATATCATACGCCGAGAATCTTATAAAAGAGTGCGCAGGTCTTGAGCTGGTTAGGGTTAGGGACTTTAACAAGACCGCGATAATCCAAGTAGAGAATACAAGCAAAATATTGGATATGAATCTCCTAGAATATATTGAAGCCAAACTCAAAACTGCGGGTTTTAAAAGGGTCTATGTAGATATAGGAGGTTATCATAGGAAGAGAGGGAAACTTATAGATTCCCAAAATGGTGGGGGTGCAATATTAGAACTTCCTTATCCCATTGACCTAGAAAAAACATGCGCAAATTTCGATGAATATACCCTAGATGACATTTTAACAGTGAAAATAGATAGTAGTATAGTTAAAATTTCAGAAGATGGTAAAATAATATTTAATAATGGAAAAGATGTTGAAGATATCCTATTGGAAGTCTTACCCTCTATAAGAAGGCTAGAAAAGTTGGACTAGATCACCTTCACTATGTTTTCATCCACTTTTCTCTTGAAACTGGTTATTTTACGGATGAAACCCCTATTATCTTCTCCTTGGAATATGAGATCTCCCAGGACATGGAATTTAACATCATCTGCTTGTATGTTATTGAATCTTATCTCTATATAATTTGCCTCATCAAGTGAATCATTAGCAATGATCTGATAATCTAGGTTAAGATTCTCATGTTCTATGACATCGCTTATTATCCTCTTGAATAAGAGTTCCATAACCGTGAGGAATGTTTCAATATATGGGAGTCCATGCAACCAACAATATCCCCATAAAACCTTTAATTGAAGATCGCTGATAGATACCTCCCCCCCATTTTTTGCAGCGAATGTTATAACATCCTTTGAGGCTTTTATTCGTAGGGTGCGCTTGTCATTCATTTAAATCAACTAGAGATTTTATAAGATCCTGGGCTCTTAATAATCCTACCAGTTCGCCTTCAAAGTCTATTACGGGGATCTGTTCAATCTTGAATTTTCTCATTTTCCTTGCGCAGTCACTTACACTCGTGGTATTTGTAACTGTAACTAGTTCTGTTGTAGCAACATCCCTCACTTCCTTATCTGAAAATTTGAGTTGATTTTTTATCACATAGAGGACGTTTTTACTATCCCATGTCCATCTATCTCCTTCAGTACCTACTGAAGTGTTATGGACTGTTCTCTCAGAGACGACTTCACTTTCATTTATAAAATCTGTTTCGGTGAGTATTCCTGAGAGTTTTGCTTCATTGTTGATGGTGAGGAGAACCTTTAATTTGAAGTATCTCATGATCTCAAATGCTATGTTAAGGGGTGTTCTATCCCATGTTGTGGGTATGTTTCGGATCATATAATCCTCAACAGGGAAATCTATCTCCGTTTCTGCAAGTGCACGGGATACTATGTCATAGGCTGTGATTATACCTACTAGCTTATCATCTTCAACTATTGGAATTCTCCTTATATTATTTCTCATCATTTTAGAAACTAAGGATCCTATATCCTCTTCAGGGGAGGCCACAACCGGATCTCTTGTCATTATGAGGGCTATCTGCTCCTCATCAGGGTTTTCGATAATATCTGAACGTGTTATGATGCCCACAAGTGCATTTGTATCCTCCTTCACCACTGGCAACCCTGAAACGTTCTTTTCCCTCATTATCTCCAGTGCCTGGGCGCGGTTTCCTGGAACTTTCACATAATATATTTTCTTTGACATTATGTCCTTTGCTAACATTATTAACACCCATTTTAAAAATTAGCTGAAAAATTTAATGAACTACTAATACCGGGCACTTCGCAGATCTTACAACCTTTTCTGTCACGCTACCAAGAAGGAATCTGTCAAGGCCATGTTTACCCGATGTTCCCATCACCACGAGATCTATACCTTCCTTTTCTATCATGTCTAGGATAGAATCCGCTGGTGAACCTTCATCCGTCTTTAATGTGAGTTTAATATTATAACCTGATTCCTCGACAATTTTTTTTATCTTATCAAGGGAATTTGAAGCCTCCTCCTCGAGAACTTCCTTGATGCGTATTATAAGGTCGTCAGCTGGCAACCCTATGAGTGTGGATGTTTCCATGACCGTTAATGCTATTATCTCCGCGTTGCTTTTCTTAGCTATCCATATTGCATGTTCAGCTGCCTTGTTGGCATATTCAGAGCCGTCGGTGGGTAAGAGAATTTTTTTGTACATAGGTTCACCTCTCAACTATTCTACCTTTTATTATCACATATCTTATATTTTTCGATTGACTTCTATTAATAAGTGAGAGATAGGGGTTCCTAGATAATGATTTGACTATTATAATATCTGCTTGGAAACCCTCACTTATGCATCCTATCTTATCCCCAGCAAACATGTGCATGTTGGTTGTCGCCATCTTCAGAACATCTCTAGGATGGAAGTATTCCCTGTTATAGGCCCTTGTAACCTTTAGTGTATATTCCATTTCCCTTAACATGTCAGGTGCATTAAAGATTATGTTATCAGTTCCTAGAAGTATGTTAACATTTTTTTCGCGGATTTCTGCTATGGGTGGTATTCCTGTTGATAGCATCCCATTTGATCTTGGGCAGACAACTATGCTAGCATCATTCTCCGAGATTAGCTGAAGATCCCCGGGGAGTGGGTTGGTTAAATGTACAAGTAAATGGAAGCCCGCCTTTATAGCCCTTTCCACTTCACTTTTACCAGTTTTTTCTATTGAAAGTTTCTGGGCCTTGATAGTTTCAGCCGCGTGGATCGAAGCTATCTTACCCCTCTTTTCACATTCTTCGACGATTATCCTAGCAGTTTCATCAGTTATCTCCCCAAATCCACTTGGCCCTATCCCATCAGCAAACTTGAGGAGTCTTTTTATCCTATTTTTCAATTTTGTCGTGTTCGGGTCTTCTTCAAGGAAAATGGGATCCCTTCCCAGTATAATAGAATTTAGGGGTAAACCTTTTAAGGCATTTTTAAGCAGTTTTATGCCTTTTATTCCGCCTTCCCTATAGTCTATAAAGGTTGTGGTGCCTGTGGATATCATCTCTATAATAGAATCTCTAATAGATTCTATGATCTCATCATCCCCTGCAGCCTCAAGCATCCTATGTTTCAGGCCGTTTGGGGGTTTCACCATCTCATCTATACTTTTACCATCACCTAAATCCTTTAAGATGCTGTCTGCGACGTGTACATGCGCATTTATAAACCCGGGGGCTATGATACATCCCCTAGCATCTATTTTATGATCTGAGGGGATTTTTTCCCGGGTTATGTCCATTATCTTACCGTCTTCTATTGCAATGTTTGCTCTTTCAGGTTTTAAGTTCAAACCCTTCAGTACAATACCATTTTCAATAACAAACATGTTGAATCCCAACATCCAACCTTAAAAAATCCACTAGATGGTTTGTATCATTAGCAACCCTATAAACTGGAAGATAAATAACAGGCCGGTAAAATCATTTTATCTCATAGGTGGTATTCATTAAGGGATTTGACCGTTATTTCACCCATTTTAACGGCTTCAATCGCGTTTAGAGCCGCTCTTGCACCTGCTAGTGTTGTTACATATGGTATCCCTAATTCGATAGCCATTCTCCTTATGATGTATCCATCATCTGCTGATTGTTTACCAGCTGGTGTGTTTATTATGAGTTTCACTTCACCGGCGAGTATAGCATCTTTTATGTTAGGTGAACTTTCACTCACCTTATTTATGATTTCAACATTCGAAATGTTTTTCACAGCCTTTGCAGTGCCTCTGGTCCCTATAACCTCGAATCCTAGTTCCTCTGCCTTTTTCACTATATCTGCTATTTTATTCTTGTCAGGGTCTTTTACGCTTATGAAGATCTTTCCTTCTCTTGGCAGTTCCATGTTAGCTGAAAGTTGCGACTTGTAATAGGCAAGGCCGAAGTTTTCATCGATGCCCATGGTTTCACCTGTAGATTTCATTTCTGGTCCAAGCACTGAATCTGCTCCAGGGAGTTTGATGAATGGGAATACTGATTCTTTAACTGCTACATGGTCTATTTCCTTTTCTGATGTTAGGCCCATTGATGACAATTTTTCTCCTAGCATTAGTTTTGCGGCGATTTTTGCTAGTGGCACTCCTGTTGCCTTACTTACAAAGGGTACTGTTCTACTTGCCCGGGGGTTGGCTTCGAGTATGTAAACTGGGGGGTCTTCGGTGGGTTTAACAGCATATTGTATGTTTATTAATCCTACAACTTTGAGTTCTAGTGCGAGTTTTCGCGTGTAGTCTTTTATGATATCTATTATGTCTTCTGGGATCGTTTGGGGTGGTATAACGCATGCTGAATCTCCTGAGTGGACTCCTGCTTCTTCGATATGTTCCATGATACCTCCAATGTAGACTTCTTCACCGTCACATACTGCGTCGACATCAACTTCTATAGCATCTTCTAGGAATTTGTCCACAAGGATTGGATGTTTTGGAGAGACTTTGACAGCTTCTTCCATGTATTCTTCGAGTTCTCTTTCGTCGTAGACTATTTCCATGGCTCTTCCGCCGAGTACATATGATGGTCTAACGAGCACTGGGTATCCTATTTTTTCTGCGACGCGTCTTGCATCCTCGAATGATTTTGCTATGCCATATGGTGCCTGCGGTATCTTAAGTTTTTCAAGGACTTTAGTGAATCTTTCACGGTCCTCGACTTTGTCTATGCTCTCATGTGGAGTTCCAAGTATCCTGATTCCTTCTTTTGCAAGCGGCACTGCTAGGTTGATTGATGTTTGGCCGCCGAATTGGACTACTACCCCGTCTGGTTTTTCTTTGTCTATTATGGATAATACGTCCTCGAGTGTTAATGGTTCAAAGTATAATTTGTCTGATATGTCATAGTCTGTACTTACTGTTTCTGGGTTGTTGTTCACCATTATCGTCTCGAATCCTCCCTCTCTGAATGCCATGGTCGCATGCACACAACAGTAATCGAATTCTATGCCCTGACCTATCCTTATGGGTCCTGATCCGATTATTAGAACCTTTGGTTTTTTTGAGACTTCCACCTCATCCTCCATGTCATAGGATCCATAGTAGTATGGTGTTTTCGCCTCGAATTCGGCGGCGCATGTGTCAACCATCTTATATACTGGTTTTATGTTATTTTTTCTTCTTAGGCTGCGTATATCCTTCTCTTTCAAACCTGTAAGTTGGGCTATTTTTTTGTCTGAGAAACCCATGCGCTTAGCTTTCCTTAACATTTCAAGGTCTATTTTATCCTTTTTGAGGGATCTTTCAAATTTTATTATCTCAAATATCTTGTAAAGGAAGAATTTGTCGATTTTTGTAAGTTCATAAACTTTGTCTATGCTCATACCATCTTTTAGGGCGGTGTAAACTTGGAATAGTCTTTCGTCTGTTGGATTGGCAAGGTCACTAAGCGTGAATGGAACCTCTTCGAATCCATATCTTCCAATGTCTAGGGATCTTATAGCCTTATGGAATGATTCTTCCATTGTCCTGCCAATGGCCATGACTTCACCCGTGGATTTCATCTGGACTCCGATTCTTCTGTCTATTTCCCTAAATTTGTCGAATGGCCAGCGAGGTATTTTAGTCACTACATAGTCTATGCTTGGTTCGAATGATGCTGGTGTTTCTTTTGTGATATCATTTTGTATTTCATCTAGGGTCAGGCCGATGGCTATCTTTGCGGCTATCTTGGCTATGGGGTATCCTGTTGCCTTGGATGCGAGGGCGCTGCTCCTACTCACCCTAGGGTTTACCTCGATAACCTTATATTCTCCTGTTTCAGGGTGCACTGCAAATTGTATGTTGCATCCTCCCTCAATTTTAAGGGCTCTTATTATCTTGAGGGACGCGTCCCTGAGTTTCTGGTTTTCATCGTCGCTTAGTGTCTGGGCGGGTGCAACAACTATGCTTTCACCTGTATGCACACCCATAGGGTCTACATTTTCCATGTTACAGACTATGATACAAGTGTCTTTTTTGTCTCGCATAACCTCATATTCGAATTCCTTCCAGCCTAGGACAGATTGGTCTATGAGCACCTGGTTTATGAAGCTCATCTCAAGGCCCCTTGTAACCACTTCCCTTAGTTCTTCTGGGTTGTGCGCAACACCCCCACCGGTGCCTCCTAGTGTGAATGCTGGTCTTACGATAACAGGGTATCCTATTTCTTTCACTGCTTCTAGTGCGTCCTCCACTGATTCAACGGCCTTTGCCTTGGGTACTGGTTCGTTAAGTTTTTTCATGAGGCTGTCGAAAAGGTCCCTGTCTTCAACGTACCTTATTGTTTCAATGGATGAGCCTATAACTTTAACATCTTTTAGGGCTCCCATCTGCGCGAGTCCGGTTGCGACGTTTAGGCCGGTCTGACCCCCCATGGTTGGGAGTAGGGCGTCTGGTTTTTCTCTTTCTATGATTTTGGCCACTATCTCGGGTGTTAATGGTTCGATGTAGACTTTATCTGCCATGTCCATGTCTGTTTGGATGGTCGCTGGGTTTGAGTTGACTAGTATAGTTTTAACCCCTTCTTCTCTCAGCGCTTTACATGCTTGGGAGCCTGAGTAGTCGAATTCTGCTGCTTGTCCTATCTGGATCGGCCCTGAACCTATTATAAGCACCTTTTTTATGTTTTTATCCCGCGGCATTGGCGATCCCTTTCTAGTATTCTCTCATTATTTTAACGAATTTATCGAATATGTTGTATGTGTCATGTGGTCCTGGCCCGGCTTCTGGGTGGTATTGGACGCTTATGATGGGCAGTTCTCTGTGTTTTATGCCTTCTACTGTCCCGTCATTAAGGTTTAGGTGGGTTATTTTGATCTTGTTTTCATCTATTGATTTGGGATCTATTGCAAAACCGTGGTTTTGTGATGTTATTGCAACGTTTCCTGTTTCAAGGTCTTTAACTGGCTGGTTGGCTCCTCTGTGCCCGAATTTCATCTTGTATATTTTCGCGCCGAATGCTAGTCCTATTATCTGCTGGCCAAAACAGATCCCGAATATCGGCAGCCTCTCTGAAAGTTTTGCAACTGTTTCTCTGGTTTCCTTGACTCTTGTAGGGTCTCCGGGACCGTTTGATACGAGTATGGCGTCGGGGTCGTGTTCTAGTATTTCCTTTGGGCTTGTGTCATATGGTAAGAGCGCCACGCCAACATCCCTTTCTAGGAAACCTTTTATGATGTTGTTTTTTGTCCCGCAGTCTAGTATTGCGATTCTTTCATGGTATTCTTCATGGAGTATCCTGGGTTCTTTGACTGAGACTTTATCTACAAGGTCTAATTCGCGTATATCGGGTTGTTCCCTCGCTAATCTTAAAATTTCATCATCATCAATCTCCTCGGTTGCTATAGCCCCTTTCATGGTCCCTTTTTCCCTTATTTTTATTGTTAGGGCTCTTGTATCAACACCACTTATACCTGGGATCTCATATTCTTCTAGGAAATCTGAGAGGGTTTTTTCCGCCATGTAATGTGATGGTCTTTGACATTGTTCTCTTACAATAAGACCTTCTGCTTTTATACCATCTGACTGGTACCATCTACTTGAGATACCATAATTTCCCTGTAAGGGGTATGTTAACATTAGAATTTGGCCTTTATAGGAGGGGTCTGTGAGTGCTTCAACATAACCTGTCATACCAGTTGCGAAGACAACTTCGCCACTCTTCACTGTTTCAAATCCGAAGCCCTCCCCTTTGAGTAATGTCCCATCCTCTATGGCAAGTTTAGCTTCTCTAACCATTAAACCACCAGTTTATACTTCTTTTTTCATCACCACTGCATCGTCACCATTCTCATAATAGTGGGGTATCCTATTTTCTTCTTTAAATCCTAGGCTTTTATAAAATTTTATAGCCCCTTTATTCTCCGCTCTAACCTCCAATTTAACCTTTTCGATGCCAAAAGTTTTTAAGATGTCTATGGCTGTCTGGACAAGCTTTGTCCCGAATTTCCTGCGACGATATTTTTTATCAACTGCCAAGGAGATGATATGCCCCTCATCCTCAAATCTTATCCAAAATATAATATATCCCACAACCATATTATCTTCTTGGGCAACTAGAAAACCAGCCCCTATATCATAAAGGTAACGTAGAAGTTGTGGGGGATATGGATCATCAAAGGACATCACCTCGATTTCCACCACCCTCTTAAGATCCTGTGGCCTGAATTCCCTCACCATCATTTACTCGTCCCCGTGATAACAATGTGGAAAGACCTTGCATCATATATAATAAGAGAATGCAACCCCCATGATAAGGTTGTGGAGGTGGGTGTTGGCAGATTCTTTAAGGTTGCAGAGTATCTCCAGAAACATTCAATCATTGATCTGACCCTAACAGATATTAAACCTTCCCACCCTTGTATACTAGAAGATGATATCACAAACCCTAACTTGGAAATATATAAAGGTGCCAGTTTAATATACTCGATAAGACCCCCACTAGAGTTACATGAACACCTTATAAAAGTAGCGGGAAAAGTACAAGCTAAGCTTCTAATAAGACCTCTCAGCACAGAACATCCAAGTATAGATGATATGAAACTCGTAAATTATAAGAGAAGCTTCTTCTATGAATATGAACCAGGAAAGGTGAGAATATAGTGTCAGAGATTAAATGGGAGCTTATGGAAACCAGAAAAGTCCTAGAGGAGCTTGGAACATCCAAGGATGGTTTGAGTTCAGATGAGGCTCTAAGACGCCTTTCAAAATATGGTAAAAATGAACTTGTTGAAGAGAAAAAGGAAGGACCCATCAGACTATTATTGAATCAGTTCATAGATGTTCTCATAATACTCCTAATCGTGGCAGCCCTAGCATCCTATGTTATAGGCGACTTCATAGACTCCATTGTAATATTATTCGTAGTAATCATAAATGCTATTATAGGATTTATGCAAGAATATCGCGCCGAAAAGGCCATGGAAAAACTTAAGAATCTGATAGCTACTGAAGCTGTTGTAATACGTGATGGGGAAGCGAAAAAGATACCCGCAAGCGAATTAACCATAGGCGACCTGGTAGTGATAGAAGAAGGCGACAATGTACCAGCAGATCTAAGGCTTATAGAAACCTCCGACCTTAGGATAGACGAGTCAATAATCACAGGAGAATCCATACCCGCCCATAAAATCCATGATGTGAGCGATAAAGGAGATAATATCGCCTACATGGACTCTAATGTAGTCTCGGGGAGAGGTAAAGGTGTTGTGATAGCTGTTGGAATGGAAACATCCATAGGTAAAATCGCGGGGATGATACAAGAAGAAGAAGGTAAAACACCACTCCAAGAGAAGATAGCACGTCTAGGGAAAAGCCTCGGACTCATAGCAGTCATCGTATGTCTCATCGTTTTCATACTCCAATTTTTAAAGGGTATCAATATTGTTGAAACCTTTATGACCGCAGTTTCACTCGCAGTAGCCTCTGTACCAGAGGGGCTCCCAGCAATCCTCACACTAACACTCGCTCTAGGCATGCAAAAAATGGCAAGAAACAATGCAGTGATAAGAAAATTACTCGCGGTAGAAACCCTCGGATCATGTACCTTCATATGCACTGACAAGACAGGCACACTCACCCTCAACAAGATGAGAGTAAGAAAAACACTACTAACATCAGAAGAAGCCTTAAAGGTTTGCGCGCTTTGCAACAATGCAAGTTTTTCCAATGACAAGATCATAGGAGATCCCACAGACGCTGCATTATTACTTTTCGCAAGGGATAAAGGTTACATAAGAGAAGAACTCGAAGAGGAATATCCACGAATAAAGGAGATACCACTTGACAGCGAACGTAAGAGGATGAGCACCATACACTCTTCCAGTTCGGGCTATTACCTCTTCATTAAAGGAGCCCCAGAAATAATCCTAGAAAGAACAGGTTACATCGAAGAAAATAACAAAATAAGAAGATTCACAGACACCGATCTTAAATATTGGACAGGGAAACTGGATAAGATGACATCCCAAGCCCTTAGAGTGCTAGCACTAGCATATAAACCCCTAAATGAGATTTCTGATGATGAGGATCCTGAGCAGGATCTTATCTTTGTCGGACTTGTTGGTATGATGGACCCTCCCCGGAGAGAAGCTGCAGAGGCCATAGAAACTTGTAAAAGGGCTGGAATAAATGTTGTGATGATAACAGGAGATCATAAGGATACTGCAGTTGCAATAGCCAAAGAATTGAATCTAATGGAGGATGGTAAGGCCATTACCGGCGAAGAACTAAACAAGCTTAGTGATGAAGAATTCGAGTCCATGGTAGAGGATATAAAGGTCTATGCACGGGTCTTCCCACAACAGAAGGTTAGAATTGTTGAAACACTCCAAAGTCGTGGTCATGTAGTTGCGATGACAGGTGACGGTGTTAACGACGCGCCAGCGCTTAAAAAAGCGGCTATAGGTGTTGCCATGGGTAGCGGTACTGATGTTGCCAAGGAATCATCTGATATGGTGCTCCAAGACGACAACTTCGCCACTATTGTGAAAGCAGTGAAGGAAGGGCGCACAATATTTGATAATATAAGACGTTTTGTTAAATTCCAGGTTTCAACAAATGTTGGGGCCATACTCACCATAGTCTCATCTTCTGTGATGAACATACCATTACCATTTAATCCTATTCAGATTCTCTGGATAAACATCATAATGGACGGACCCCCAGCACAATCACTTGGAGTTGAACCCCCAGAAGAAGATATAATGTCAAGGAAACCGGGAAAAGAGGATATACTCCCTCAAAGAAACCTGCTTCGGATAATATTAGCTGGTATTGTGATGGCTATAGGCACTTTAGCCATTTACATGTACAAGTTGTCTGCTGGGGATAGTAGGGCGACTACAGTAGCGTTCACAACATTTGTCATGTTCCAGATTTTCAACGTGTTTAATTGCAAATCACAGAGTGGATTTTCAAACAAACTACTCTTTTTAGCCATTGTAACATCATTCATACTCCAATTATTTGTTGTTTACCTACCACCATTACAGGGTATATTCAGAACAGAACCAATCTCGATAATGGATTGGATACTGATAATACTAGTAGCATCACTCATATTGGTAAATGAGGCGATAATAAGATGGGTTGATGAGAGGAGAAAACAGTCAATCACTCCCTAACGTAAGGGGCTTGTAGGCGGATCTCATGTGGTCATTGACCCCGCTACATGGGACGGGCAGCCCCCACCAAGGGCAACGTGAACTGACACTGTCATCGTGTATAACCCTTCCATTGGCTGTTATGCTTCCATGTTAAAGGGAGGTCCCACATGGGGAGAGCCCTCTGATCATTCTAGCATGTCATTCTAATCCTTCAAGAATTAGTTACCCTTAAGTATAAAGGTTTATGGAGGTGGGAAGCCTGCTCACCCCCCCAGAGGGGGGGTTTCTAGCAGGTATTAAAAATGAAAATCCTTGTGATGGCAGGAACTCATGACGCCATTGAAATCATAAAAAAGCTTAAGGAAGCCACTGATCATAGGATAATAGCAACTACAACGACTGATTATGGTGGTAGGCTAGCAGAGGATGCTGGGGCGGATAAGGTTATAAAAGAAGCCCTTAACAAAGAAAGGTTGATTCAGGTTCTTAAAATTGAGGATATTAACATGATAATAGATGCAACCCATCCATTCGCCGTGAAAGCCACTGAAAATGCAATAGAAGCCTCCGAGGAAACCTCAACATATTATATCAGGTTTGAAAGACCAGCCCTTGAATTGGAAGGGAATATTTTGAGAGTTGGATCTTTCAAGGAAGCGGGGCGCATGGCAGCCAAGATCCTAGAAGAGAAGGATGGTAACATTCTACACCTTGCAGGTGTTTCAACAGTTAAAAGCGTTATTGATGAGGTTGGAACAGAAAAGATAGTAGTCCGGGTTCTACCCTACCCTTCCTCTATAAGGGCTTGTCATAGGATGGGTATACCAGGGGAGAGGATAATAGCGATGCAGGGGACCTTTTCAAAGGCTTTTAACCGGGAAATCATGAAGGAATACAATGCGCGGGTTGTGATCACGAAAGAAAGCGGGAAAACAGGGGGTCTTCCAGAGAAAGTGGGGGCTGCCGAGGATCTTAAAATCCCCATTATAGTTGTGGACCGGCCATCAACTGAAAAATTAGATGGTAAAGTGGTATTCGATGATATAAATGAACTTTTAGCATTTGTTAGAAAAAGGGTAGGACTTTGACAATGGAGCCTTCTTCGAGTATTTCAACATTCTTTGGGATTTTAATGTAACCATCTGCATCTGCGAGTGATGTTATGGCGCCTGAGTCCTTTAATATGGGGTGTGCTTTCTCATCTCTGATTTTTACAAGGGCATAATGTACTCTGCCCTTTGATGAATGTAACCTTTGTGCAAGGGGAAGGTCCATCATATGTTTATGTTCCGAGGATTTGCCTGAAAACTCCATCAGGTAGGGGCGTAAAAGGACGTTGAAGATTATAAGGGCTGATACAGGGAAACCTGGAAGGCCAAATACAAGCTTATCATCGACTTTACCTATGAGGGTGGGTTTTCCCGGTTTTATGGAGATTCCGTGGATTATAACTTCTCCCATGTTATCTATGATGTCTCTTAGTATGTCACCGGCGCCGGCTGATGTTCCACCAGAAGTTATGAGGATATCACATTTTTTAATGGTTGATTGGATGGCGTTGTAGAGTTTCATGTAGTCATCCTTTACAATGCCGAGGATTTTTGGTTCGCACCCGCAGTTTTTAACCGCGGCTGCGATACTATGAGAATTTGAATCGAAGATTTTACCTGGACTCCACTTATCTGAGGGTTTGATTAGTTCATTTCCTGTTGAGAGTATGCCTACCTTTAATTTGGCTATTACAGGTACTTTTGATATGCCAGCAGCGCTCAATGCCCCGATCTTTTCAGGTGATAGGAGGGCTCCTTTCTTGGATATGGTGTCATTTTTTGATATGTCTGATCCTCTTAATGCGATATGTTGGTTTGGATACGCGCTTTTATAAATTAGGATTTTATTTCCTTTTTCTTCGGTATATTCAACCATGATTATTGCATCAGCGCCTTCGGGTACTGGGGCTCCCGTGCTTATCCGTGAACAGCACCCCCTTTCAATCTTTTTTCGCGGGATAGAACCGGCTTCTATGGTTTCGATGCATTCTAGGATCTTGGGATTATCCTCGGAAGCTTTAAAGGTGTCCTCTGCCTTCACAGCATACCCGTCCCTTGATGCGCGGTTAAATGGTGGTAAATCAATTGGACTTTTCACATCCCGGGCTAAAATCCGCCCATATGCATCTTTCAGTTCCACTTCCTCTATTTTTTGTTGATAAATTTCCTTGAAGAGATTGCTAATTATTTTATGTGCAGTTGATATATCTATAAGATGCAAGAATTCGCGACCCATCCCTTAAATCCCTCCTTTATTCTCCCTATGGATATAGAAGATTATTGTGTGGTTTTTGAATTTCCTATCTTAGGATGTTTGCTGGGTGATTTTGAACTTTTTAACCTCCAATTATTTATATTATGTTATAGAAAAAATATTATATCGCCCTTTTTCTAATTTAGATTTATAATAGATAGAGGAGGAGATTATTTGGGTAAAGGTAACAGAGAAGAAGTTAGAAGAGTAAGGATACCTAGAAGGGGTGAAATACCCGGGATTGTTGAACAGATACTAGGTCATGGTAAGTTGAAGGTTATATGTAGTGATGGTAAGACTCGCCTGGGGCGCATACCTGGTAAGATGAAAAAGAGGATATGGATAAGGGAAGGTGATGTTGTACTTGTGAAACCATGGGCTTTCCAAAGTGATGAAAAGGCTGATATAGTATGGAGGTATACGCGCACCGAGGCTAATTGGCTTGAGAGAAGAGGTTACCTGAACCTATAGAGAAGATGATCACATTGTCTGCGGATAAGAGGGATAGGGCCTTCCATGAGGTTGATTCGGCGTTGGAGAGGTTAAAATCTAGGAAGAGACTTAAGGGTGTGGAAGATAGGCGTGTTGCAAGTGAAGTTTTCGATAAAAGAACCCTTGAAGTCCTCTATAAGTTATCAAATACTGGTTATCTTGCTATTCTTGATGGTGTTATAAGCACTGGTAAGGAAGCTAACGTATTTAAGGGTTTAGATGATAATGATGATTTTGTTGCTGTTAAAATTTATCGCATCGCAACCTCTGATTTCAGGAAAATGCAATATTACATCCAAGGAGACCCACGCTTCAAGGTTAAAATGGGTAATAAAAGACAGATAGTCCATGCGTGGGTGAACAAAGAATTCAGGAACCTTAAAAGAGCATATGAGAGTGGTGTTAGGGTTCCAAGGCCGTTTGTTTCAAGAGAGAATGTTCTTATAATGGAGTTTATAGGTGACAGTGAAGGTAATCCCGCGCCAACACTAAAGGAAGCCCCACCCATAAATCCCATGGAAATGTTCAATAAAATAGTATATTATATGAAACTCTTATATCGGAAGGCTAGGTTAGTCCATGGGGATCTATCAGCATTTAATATCCTCAATTTTGATGAGGAACCAGTCATCATCGATATTTCACAGGCCGTTGTATTGGATCATCCCATCGCCGAGGAATTGCTTGAAAGGGATGCCAGGAATATTAGCAGGGACTTTAAACGTTTTGGTGTTTCATCAACTCCACAGGAGATCAGAGAAAAAATAATGAACTAAACCACCTATTTTGGAGGGGGCATGTTCTGATGCCAGCAGAAGAATACCTTAAAATCCCAAGAGAAAGGATAGGAGTTCTTATAGGGAAAAGAGGGGAGGTTAAAGAGCGTATAGAAAGATTAACCCAGACTCGGCTTAAAATTGACAGCGAAACCGGCGCAGTGATCATAATACCCGAGGAAAAAGTTGATGATCCCCTTTCTCCCTGGAAGGCGCGTAACATTGTCAAAGCCATAGGGAGAGGTTTCAATCCAGAGGTCGCCATGCGCCTAATCCATGATAACATAACACTCGATATCATAAACATACCAGATTATGTTGGCAAGTCTAAAAAGGCCATAGCAAGACAAAAAGGGAGGATAATAGGACGTGGTGGTATAACACGTCAAATAATCCATGACATGACAGGTGTTGAAATTTCAATCTATGGTAAAACAGTCGCATTAATAGGAGAGTTCGAAAATCTTATGATTGCAAGAGAAGCCGTTGAAATGCTCCTGAAAGGGGCTAGACACAAGTCTGTATACTCATTCCTCGAAAAAAAGAAACAAGAACTAGAAATGAAAGAGTTTGAAGAGCGGGTTAATATAAGATAAAGTTAATATACAATCCCCTATTCTATTAAAAAGATTTTTTAAATACTCTGAAAACACCCCCTAAAAAGAGTATTCTATAACCATTTGGTATATATGGAACAAATAATAAACATAACAACAGAGTAAATAAACTTAAAAGTTTGAAGGGAGGCTACTTTTTGGAGAGACAAGCAGGAGAATTATTTGAAGAATTCCAAGAACTCACAGCATCAGAATTCTTCCGTAAAAACAGGCAAATGTTAGGTTTCTCGGGTAAGATAAGATCCCTTACCATGGTATTCCATGAACTGATAACAAATAGCCTCGACGCCGCCGAAGAAGCCGGCATACTCCCAGATATAAAAATAAAATTGAAGAGGGTTGGTAAAGACCATTACATCCTAGAGCACCAAGACAACGGCCCTGGCATACCAGAAGACTACATACCTAAAGTCTTCTGCACAATGTTCGCAGGCTCCAAATTCAGAAACATCCAATCAAGAGGACAGCAGGGCCTCGGATGCAGTGGCTGCGTACTACTCTCCCAGATGACAACAGGAAAACCAGCCATCATAACCTCAGCATACAAAGAAGACAGCGACCTCAAAGGCGTGAAAATGTCCCTAAAAATGGATGTGAAAAAGAACAAAGGACTAGTCCTTGAAAAAGAGGAAATAAACGTTGAAAACACTGGAGTATGCGTCCAACTCCATTTCAAAGACGTTTCATATTCACTTTCAGAGCAGGGAGCCTACGAATATATCAGAAGAACAATGATAGGAAACCCACACGCCCAGATCACATTCTCAGATCCAACAGGAAGAAAATACATATTCAAAAGAGCATCAAATATCATACCCCCACTGCCAAAAGAGATACTCCCACACCCAAAGGGTATAACAGCAGACGACCTAATATTCATGGCAAAACACACCGACAAAAGACGCTTCAGAAGCCTCCTCACAAGCTCACTCTCCCGAATGTCCACAAAAAAAGTCAGAGAACTCGAAGAACTGACAAAAATAGACTTTAACAAAAGACCCAAGGACATGACATGGGAAGAAGCCGAAGAAATAGTTGAAGCCTTCAAAAAAATGGACTTCATGGCCCCGCCAACCTCAGGACTCATACCAATAGGAAAAGACCAGATAGAAAAGGGTATGAAAGAAATACTAAACCCAGAATTCGTGGCAGCAATCACAAGAAGACCCCTAACCTATAGGGGTGGCATACCATTCATCATAGAAGCAGCCGTTGCATATGGAGGTAAAGCAGGCAGACTCGTCGGAGAGCAGAGAAAAACCGAGATAATGAGATTCGCGAACAGAGTGCCTCTCACATTCGACCAGGGAAGCTGCGCACTAACCGAGGGCGTGAAAAGCCTTGACTGGAAAAGATATGGTATAAGAGACTTTGAAAACGCTCCACTCACAATCTTCGTTAATATTGTGTCGACAAACGTCCCATACCTCTCCACTGGCAAACAAAGCATAGCCCCAGAACCTGAAATACTCCAGGAGATCAGACAAGCCACAATGCAAGTAGCCCGTAAACTGCAAAAACATATAAGGGCTAAGAAAGCCGCTAAAGAAGAGGCAAAAAGAGCCAAAGTCTTTGAAAGTTACGTTCCTGTTATAATGAGGGAAGCCGCGCTCCTAGCAGAAAAGGAACTGCCAGATTATAAACCCCTACTTAAAAGAGTGACCAGAAAAGCAAAGGCCGAACTCCTAGGTGAACCAGATGATGAATAGAAGAGAAATAGCATTACAAAAACTTAAAGGTCTAGGTGAGATGATAATAGAGGATGTTGCAGAGGGCAAGGTTCCTATGATAAAAGTACCCTCAAGGAGCACATCCAATATCATATACGATGATAAAAAGCGCCACTACATCCTCGGCGATAAATATGGTATAAGATCCATGGGAAATGTTAAACAGATAAAAAAGATAGCCCAGATGCTATACATAGCCAATTTCTGCAAAGACCTTGTCAAGAGAAACAAAACAGCAACCCTAAGGGAACTATATTATGTGTCAGAAGGCTGGGATGTTGACTTCACAGACCAGCAGGAATCCAATATCATAGGAGAAGACCTCGAAGTCACCCTGGGAATGACCAGAGAAGACCTTGGACTGCTACCAGAAGAAGACGGAGCAGCAGTATACGGTGAATTAACCGTGAGAGAAGGTGACATCGAAATTAACGCTTTGAAGGCTGGTAAATCAGGTTATACCATACCACCCACAATTGATGATGTGGAATTCGTCGACCACGACGTTGAAAGAGTCATAGCAGTCGAAACCATGGGTATGTACCATCGTCTAGTCCAAGAGAAAGCCTATAAAAAATTTGATTCCCTCATCGTAGGATTGAAGGGCCAAGCAGCAAGGGCGACAAGAAGATTCCTTAAAAGGGTTAACGAGGAATTAAACCTTCCGATCTACATTTGCAACGATGGAGATCCATGGGGATTCCACATAGCCATGGTTATAATATCTGGGAGCGCTAAACTAGCCCATGTAAACCATGAATTAGCCACCCCAGACGCCAAATTCCTCGGAGTGACAGCCACAGACATAATAAATTATGATCTGCCCACAGACCCCCTGAAGGATATCGACGTTCTAAGACTCAAAGAACTCCTACGCGACCCCCGCTATAAAGAAGATTTCTGGAAGATAGAAATCAAAAAAATGTTAAAGATAGGTAAAAAGGCCGAACAGCAGTCATTCTCCAAGTATGGTCTCGAATATGTTGTTGACACTTACCTGCCGGAAAAATTGGATGAACTAGAGACCTAAACTGATCCAATCCAAGGGGCTCCCTCCCCTCCCATAGGGAATAGAGTACATATCAAAACATTGCAGAATTCTCTAATTCGCTTCCCACAAATTTATTATTAAATCTCACCATCTGTGCAACTTCACAGAAGAGGTGTCTTACAAACAACAGTTGGAAGCGTGCTGAGAATATATGAGATAAGGCAGCTTCAAATGAGTGTCTTACAAGAACAGTAAGATAAATAATTTACTTTCACAATCAAAAATAAAATGTTATATTAAATTAAGAACAGACCTATCATTGCACCACCCTAAGATGATATGGGGGCTTACAATCCCCATTAATGGGGGGGATATGGGAGGCTAATAATGGTATCTGTAGCTATAAATGGATATGGGACCATAGGTAAAAGAGTGGCGGATGCTGTGTCCGCCCAGAAGGATATGAAGGTAGTGGGTGTGAGCAAGACAAAACCCGACTTCGAGGCTAAAATGGCCCTCGAGAAGGGATACGACCTCTACATAAGCATACCTGAAAGGGAAAAACTCTTCAAAGAAGCCGGGGTTGAAATCAGCGGCACAGTCGAGGACATGATAGAAGAAGCAGACATAATAGTTGATGCAACCCCCGAGGGTATAGGGGCCAAAAACCTTAAAATGTACAAGGAAAAGGGTATAAAGGCAATATTCCAGGGAGGGGAAAAACATGAAGATATTGGCCTATCATTTAATTCCTTCGCGAATTATGATGATTCCCTCGGCGCAGACTATACAAGGGTAGTATCATGCAACACCACAGGCCTCTGCCGTACACTTAAAATTGTAGATGATCTCTGCGGCATAAAAAAGGTTAGAGCAGTTATGGTGAGAAGAGCAGCTGATCCAGTCCAGGTAAAAAAGGGTCCGATTAATGCAATTGTACCAAACCCGCCAACAGTACCATCACACCACGGTCCAGACCTTAAGACGGTCATGTATGATATTAACATTAATACAGTGGCCTTACTAGTCCCCACAACCCTAATGCACCAGCACAATATTATGGTGGAACTTGAAGATCCTGTGGATGTGGAGGAAATAAAAGGAGAACTCGATAGAACATCTAGGATCATGCTTGTAAAAGCGAGTGAAGGTCTCGGATCCACAGCAGAGATAATGGAATATGCGAGGGAACTAGGCCGTGCACGTAACGACTTATATGAGATAGCTGTATGGGATGAATCTTTGAACATAGTGGATGGCGAATTATATTATATGCAAGCCGTGCACCAAGAGGCTGATGCGGTCCCAGAAAGCGTGGATGCGATAAGAGCACTCCTAGAACTTGAAGAAGACAACAAAAAGTCTATAGAGAAGACAAATAAGGCTATGGGGATACTCTAAAGATTTGATGATAATATGCGGATAAGGTTGGGTCCGGCAGGCAAACCAGTTGATTATAAAGGAAACTCGGGTGAAGTTTGCAGTTATATACGGGCAATGGGTCTTGATGCCTATGAGTATCAGGCCACTTATGGTGTTAGGGTAAGTGAAAAGATCGCCAAGAGAATCAGGGAAGATTCTACTAGAAATGATGTTATGGTCTCGCTTCATGCACCCTATTATGTTAATCTTTCCTCCCCCAAGGATGATGTGCGTGAAAGATCCATTGAACGATTGGTTCAGGCAGTAAATGCCGGGGAGTGGATGGGAGCCTATAGGATAGTGTTCCACCCAGGATTCTATTCTGGTCAAACCAGGGAAGAGGCCCTTAAAGTTTGTAAGGAATCCATAGATCGGCTTCTAGGAGAAATTGAAACCTTAAATGTTGGAGATTTTTGTTTAGCGCCGGAGACTACTGGTAGAAGGTCCCAGGTTGGGAGTTTGTCTGAGATCATTGAAATATGCCAGTCATTTGACAATTTCGAGCCGACAATTGACTTCGCCCATATATATGCAAGAAGTGGTGGAAGCCCCAAGGAAATTGAAGATTATATGAGGATACTTGACGCCCTAGAAGAGAACCTGGATATCAGGTATTTGCACTGTCACTACACCAGAATAGAGTATACAGATAAGGGGGAGAAAAAGCATCATAGCCTAGATGAAATGGGGTATGGGCCTCCATTAAAGCCCATACTTTATAGTCTCATTGAAAGAGGCTGGGATTATACTATAATATGTGAAACGCCTTTAAGAGATCTTGACGCCCTCAAGATTAAGGAGGTTTTGATCGACCTATCTGGTGGGGAAAATATAATATATTAGTAACTCCTTTATCTATTATAAAGAAAATTTATTCTCGGTGATGTGGTGAAATTTAGTAATATCGTCCATGATTCACAGACCACAGACAAAAAAGCCTCTACTAGGATAGTGAAACCCGATAAAGAAGCGAAACTAGTGGTCTTACAGCCAATGGGATACCCTTTTGTTTGCAGTCTTATTGAAACGCCTAAGATAGAAGTGATAAACAAGGAACTTTTCGAATTATATGCAAGGGAACAATGGGAGGGATTCATGGCAGCAGAGGGCTCATACTTGTTTGATCAGAGAATCCTCCCAGATTATGCGTTCAAGATTATAAGAGCCCATCCAGATAGGTCCAAGATCACGAGGAACACATCCATCCTATTAATCGAAACAAGGAACTTTGAAGATTTCCATGAAGTCCAAAGCAACATTAGAATGGATGATGTTATAGGACAGGAACATGCTAAGATGAAATGTAAAATTATAATGAAATACCTAGAAGACCCTGAAAACTTCAATGAATGGGCTCCGAGGAACGTATTATTCTATGGAACCCCTGGCACGGGTAAAACAATGCTGGCAAAATCCTTAGCCAATGAATTAGACGTCCCATTATATCTTATAAAGGCAACAAGCCTCATAGGAGACCATGTAGGGGATGGAGCCCGTCAAATCCATGAATTGTATGATCTAGCATCAAAGACAGCCCCATCAGTCATATTCATAGATGAAATAGATGCAATAGGATTGGACAGGAAGTATCAGTCAATAAGAGGAGACGTGGCAGAGATAGTGAACGCCCTACTCACGGAAATGGATGGTATAAATGAAAACTATGGGGTAGTCACGATAGGAGCCACGAATAATCCATCATTACTCGACCATGCCCTTAGAAGCCGTTTTGAAGAAGAAATAGAGTTCACACTCCCCACAAAGGATGAAAGAAGAGAGATGATAGAAAAATACATAGAGACAATGCCCCTAAGAGTAGATTACCCCATAGAAAAACTGGTGGAATTATCAGAGGGCATGTCAGGGAGAGATATAAAAGAGAAGATATTGAAAAATGCCCTTCATCAGGCCATAGCCGAAGACTCAGATACCATAACATCCAAACACATAGAAGATGTGCTCAAGGATAACAAGAAAAGGGTCAAGGAACCAAAGCACATGTTCGCATAGAAAAACGGTTTTTTCAATTAAATAATTTTTCACAGGCCTTTATAAGTTCCTCGTCGTCGTCTTCGGCGGCTTTGCGCAGCTTTAATATTATATCATGGAATATCTTATTTACTATGGATCTTGTAAGATCATCTATTATCTTTTCTTTACCTTCTAGCCCGCCTAACATTTTTATTGCTTTTTCAGTTTCTCTTACCCTGATTTCCTCCATGTTTTCACGTATTTGTGATATGAGCGGCTCTACCTCCTTATATTTAAGTGAGTTGACCAGAAGCTCCAATTCTTTTTCTATGATCTGTTCCGCTCTTCTAGCCTCCTTCTCGCGTTTTCTGCGATTTTTTTTCGCTATACCCCTGAGATCGTCAATGTTGAACAATCTTATCCCCAGTTCTCTGACTTTTTCTTCAATGTCTCTTGGATTTGCTATGTCTATCATTGTAATGGAATCCCGCCTTTCTAGTGGTATGGCCTTTTCCACTCTTTCTCTGGTAAGAATATAATGTGGGGCTGCGGTTGCACTTATGACAACATCAGCATCTGATAGTGCCTCGTCCAATTTGTCGAATTGGATTGCATATCCTCCAAGTTCCCTTGCAAGTTTAACCGCTCTATCATATGTTCTGTTGGCGACTACTATGGCCTTTAATTGTTTCTCTGCGAGAGCTCTTGCGACTAGGGCGCCCATCTCCCCGGCTCCGATTACAAGGACTTTTTTACATTTTAGGTCTCCTTGCACTGATTCTGCGAGTTCCACCGCCGCAGAACCTATGGAGACTGATCCCCTGTTTATGTGGGTTTTGTTACGGATTATCTGTCCCACGTGCACGGCCTTGTTGAATATCATGTCGAGGATCGGGCCACATGACCCTTTCTTTAACGCTTCTAGTCTAGCATCTTTTATTTGTCCCAGTATTTGGTCTTCGCCTATTATCATCGATTCTAATCCTGATGCTAGTCTTAGGAGGTGTTTGAGTGCTTTTTTGTCCTGTTCTGTTATGATCCCTGGATGGTTTATATCCTGGATTGGATTTTTGACTATGAGATAATGTTCTATCCTGTTACATGTTTTAATGGGTATATGTTCTTGTATGTTGTCTTTTAGTTCCTTTAGGATTTTTTCGAGTATTTTATCTGCTTTTTCTATCTTTTCGATGTCTGCTATTTTATGGTCAACCCTGATATTAAGTATCAGTTAGGATACCCCCCATCTAGTAGGGAGTCCACATATTTTTTAGCTCCCTCTAGGTTTCCATGTTTTAGATGGTCTTGGATTTTATTATCTTCGCTTAGTTTGTAGAGTATTTTGCGTCTTATTTTTTGATCCGGGATCTTCTTTTTAAGTTTGCGACGTGCATAATCTTGTAATCTTATCTGGAGGATGTCTTGTTCTGTTATCGCATTTTTTATTTTATCGCGTAGGATGCGGGCCATTATTGGACTTTTGCCCTTTGTGGATATGGCTATATTCACATCCTCTGTAGAGAAGATTATTGGGACGATGAGGTTTCCTTTTTGGGGTTTGTCTGCTCTGTTTAGGAGTTTTCCTGATGCTAGTGATGCTGCTTTTTCATTTAGGTTAGGGTTTCCGCTTGCAGTTACTATGATGTCGGCCCATTTGATCCAGTCTTCCATTTCATCTAATGGCCGGTGTTTGATGCCCATGTCCTTGAGCTGTTTTTGTATGTTATCTCCGCAGATTGTTACTTTGGCTCCGCTTTCATGGAACCTTATAGCTCTCCTGGTTGCCACTTCCCCTGAACCTAGTATGAAAACTTTTTTATCGTCCAATTTAAAAAGTAGGGGGGTCCATGGCATTTTTTATCCCTGTTCTAGGGTCTTCATCCTGAGTATTTTCATCGCTGTTCTAAGGTCGTTTTTTGCTTGTAGGAGGGCTTCTCGCGCTTCATCCATGGGGACGTTGAATGCTTCTGCGAGGACTTTTATGTCTTTTTTGTCGATTATCTCTGCTTTTCCAACTAGTTTTTCGGCTAATTGTTTTTTGAGTTCCATGTATTCGTCGACTGTCATGTTGATTCTTTTCAGGACCATGTCCCTGAATGGGCATGGTTTGGATGGTTTACAGCACCATACTAGGGATCCGAAGCAGGTGCCTTCACCTTCACCTAATCTTGTTTTTTTGGCGAATTCTTCTTTTATATTCACGTATTCTTCTGGGGTTAATCCTGCATCTTCTAGGGCGTATAGTATTGGGCATGGTTTGATTGGTGGGCAGCAGAAAGCTAGTGCTCTTTTGTCTCCTCCTCTGCAAACGTGTGAAGGTGCATCGTCCCATCCCACTAGTAGTCCTCCTATGGGATAAAAAGTAAATGTTATTCTTCTGTTAGCATTTTCTCTTTTTCGGGTGGTGTGAGTTCTGTGACTATTTCTCTTGGGTCTCCTGTTTTGATTATTTTACCGGCTCTCATTAGGGATGCTCTGTCACATACATCGAGCACAAAATCCATGTCATGTGATATCACGAGAAATGTTTGGTTTAGTTCTTCTCTCGCTCTTATTATTGAATCTGCGACATGCACCCTTGTTATGGGGTCCATGGTACCTGTAGGCTCGTCTAGGATGACTATTTTAGGTTCTTTGATGAGTACCTGGGCTATTGCGACCCTGTGACGTTCCCCCCCACTTAATTCGTCGGGGAATTTTTCTAATAGGCTATTTGCATATGTTTCGTCGAAGCCCACGGCCTTTAGGACGTAGAGTGCTTTCATTTTAGCGAATTCAGCCGGTAATTCCAAGCTTATGGCTTCTGTGAGGTTACCTAGGACTGTTCTGTGGGGGTATAGGCTGTATTCTTGGTGTAGTATGCCTAGGTATGGTGTTACTCTTCCACGTCCCAGGGGCCCTTTTTCTGTCATGTCAATCCAGTCATCTCCGAGTCTGACGCATATTTCTCCGCTGCTGGGTTCTGTTAAACCGAATAGTATTCTTGATAGGGTTGTTTTACCCGCGCCGCTTAATCCTACAACTCCGAATATTTCGCCTTCGTAGACTGTTAGGTCCACCCCATCAACTGCTTTCACAACCCCACGATCGATGGAATAATAGTGTTTTTTAACATTTCGCATGATTATTAACGGTTCTGCAACCTCATACTCTTTTACTCTTTCTGGGACGGGCACTTGTTCCATGAATTTGGCCACAATATCCTCCGGGTCTCCTTCTTCCACTATTTCACCCTTGTCGAGCCATATTAGGTGATCTGAGAGGTCTTTTATGACTTCTGGCCAATGTGATGTTATGACCATTGTTATGCCCTTTTCTTTTACTCCTTCTATGAGTGCATCGTGTACGAGTTCTGCTGTTTTGGGGTCGAGTGTTCCTGTGGGTTCATCGGCTAAGAATATCATGGGGTCCTTTGCGAGTTGTCTTGCGAGCACCACCCTCTGTTTTTCGCCTCCGCTCAAGTCTCTGGCAACGTGGGTTACCCTGTGGGTCATCTGGGCCATTTCTAATAGTTCAAGGGCTTTGTACATTTTTTCTTCGTAATCGCCTTCTGGCATCGCCTTCATTACGTTGTCGATTACGGTGTCGTCTTCGTATAATGCGAATGTTCTCTGGAGCATTATCGCGGTTCTTCTTCTGATTGCGTTGAATGTTTTCTTGTCAGCGTTCCAGAAGTCGACATCCTTTAATTCTAGTGTGGCGCCACATTTACATTTTTGGCCTTGATATGATGGTGGTTCAACGTGTAGGCATTCTGGGCAGATGGCTACTGTGTATATGACTTTGCCTTTTTCTGGTTTGTAGTCTTTCATGCCGCGTAGCATGTTGATGAGTACTGATTTCCCAGCACCACTTCTGCCTAGGATGCCGAGCACCGTACCCTCTTCTATTTTTATATTGAGGTCCTTGATGGCCCCTATTCCCTTGAAGGTTTTCGTAACATTTTCTAGTGTTATAAAAGCCATGAGATCACCCTCTTTTTATACGATCGGATAGGTAAGTATGATGGTTTAATTATATTAAATATTAAGTTTATATTAAAAGTTTCTAAAGTCTTAGTCATAAGATTTTTTTATTCATAGTAATGATAGGTTAAATGATAATCTTCCATTCATAGCTGCTCTCGCGATGGATATGGCATCTGCACCAGCATCTAACATTCTTTTAGCGGATTTTAAATCTCTTATCGAATTATTACCGATGAGTGTGGCATTTTTTATTATATTGCTCACTCTATTTACTAGTTTGAAATCTGCACTGTTAAAACCGGGTTTCATAGCATCTAAATGAACATAATCTACTCCAATATCATCTAAAACCTTGATGACTTCCACTTCATCGACTTTTGGAACATTACCCCTTATTTTAACTGAAACTTTTGAATCTGATTTTTTCACAACTTCCCTTGTGAAATCCTCTAATCTATCCAAATCCATTAGAAGGGTTTGGCCGCATCCAATATTTGTAAGTTCCTCTTGACGGCAATGGGCATTTATTTCCACAATATCAACTTCGTTGATCTTTGAAATTTCTATGATAGGATCTGGCGAAACCGCCCTCAAATTAACAGATACTAGGACGTCTGTTTTGTCTTTTATCAGCGAGGCCTCTTTTAGGATTACTTTGGGGAGTTCATCGGCTTCGAAATCGAATTCTAGTCTGCCTCTTTCTATTATTTTCTTGGCGGCTTTTACTGTTGGTGTGTCGGCATTATAGCCTCCTAGGGTGACCATGTTAAAGCCGTAGGGTATGAGTTTGAGGCAGAATCTTGCATTGGAAATTCCGGCCATTGGGGCTAAGACCTTAAGGGTCATTGATCATTCCTTCATGAGATGTACTAGATCGTAGGTGAAACCGCCTCTTATCTCTTCAAGCGCCAAATCCGCTAGGTTGGCGGCTTTCTCGGCTGTTGGGGCTTTACCGATACCTGCCTTTAATGTGATGTTTATTTCATCGTCTATTTCATTTATGATTTTGAGCAGGCCTTCTGGTTCAAGGCCATTACATGGGGACATGAAATTGTCTCCACCTATGAAAAATAGGAGCGAACCTTTCTTGATCAGTTTTTTCATTAAGAAGTGTTGGACCCGGTTAACTACAAAGGAAGTGTCATAGGCTGGCATGGTATCAGTGAGCGTCTCTGTTATACCATTGATGTCAATGTGCGCTATCTGCACAAAACCTTTCTTTGTATCGGCTAACTCGTCAACCGCAAGCACTTCTTTCCTTTCTTCGGATTGTGCGCCGCCATACTTTTGAAGAGCCCTTGTAGCGTTCCTTTGCGCGTCATATGGTGTCTGTGCTGTTCCAACCCCCATACTCACTGTTATAGGGTATCTGTTTCCTATGGATTCTTGTATTCTAAGATGGTCTTCCATGTCCATGCCATTGCTTATTGCGAGCATGTTATCGAATCTCATGAAGAATACTAGTCCTTGTTTTGTGGCGAATTGTCGTTGGAGATCAGCGTAAAGTTCAGCTTGTAATATTTGGAGGTCTGATTCTCGTCTGGGGGTGGGGGTTACGGTCCATGGTCCATAATTATCTATTTGGATTAGGGTCATTTGAATCATACTATTTCACCTAAAATTATTCTAGCCAACCTTATCTTATCCTTGAAATTTTTCATGTTGGTGTTTGTTATAATAACCTCTTTTATTAGTTTTTCTATTTCCTTTTTTAGATAAGAATCTTTTTCATCAATTACAAATTTGTCTAAAAAATCGGCATAGATACGACAAACCCCAATAGAGGACACCTCATACCCCAGTGCCTTCATGAATTTCGCTGCGGGGCCGCTGAACGGCACTCCACCAGCAATTGGGGATACTGCGACCACATAAGCTTTTTTCAAGGTTTTTTTAATGCCTTTTGTCGATATTATCGGCCCTATGGAAGTTATAGGATTTGATGGTCCTATAACCACCATCTCAGAATTTTTTATAGCGTCTATGACGCCAGGCGCCGGGTTCACAGTATTATATTGGATGTCTATGACTTCTGGTTCGGATTTTTCCTTGACTAGGAACTGGTGGAAGCTCATCGGCCCGTTTTCAGTGATTATTTTTATATTGGAGGGTTCATCGCTCATTGGTATTATCCTTGATTTGATGTTGAGGGCCTTCCTCTGAATATCAACAGCCTCTGAGAGAGTATAATTTTTTAGTAGGAGCGTTTTCTGGATCTTAAATGCACGATCCCTATCACCTATCCTTAAAAGTTCAGGGCATCCAAGCTTATTTAGCATTTCATGGGTGATGAATGTATCATTTTTTATACCATACCATGTGTTCTCGTTTATAAGATCTGCTAGCGTGTAAAGGACTGTGTCAACGTCTGGTGCAACATACAAACCTGAAAAATAGTCATTTTCCACGGTATTAACGATAACCGTGATCTTGGATGGGCTTATAATCTCTTTCATGCCCTGGAGGAGTTTAGGTGTTCCCGTACCCCCTGATAATACTGTTATCATCTAAGTTCACCCTTTCAACGGAAAACATCTAGTTCTTTCGGTCTTAACAGGTCCTTTGAAGTGCCTTCACCCTTTAGATGATCATGAGGATAGCCTCTTATTATAACGATGGGTATGCCCTCATTTGCCTGCCCCATTACCATGGAGGCTGCTGATGCCAACTCATCAGCAACTGCAATCTTTGTCGTTTTAAGACTTTTACCATAAAGGTCTTTTTCCCCTCTCCTATCCCAGATAGGTTTTATGCCTGAAACACCCACAGCAACTCCAACAGCACCCTCCCTGAAGGGACGCCCTTGCGTATCAGCTATTATGATACTGACATTTTTTCCTAATTTGTCGATTAGGGAAAGTCTTATGTTCTCTGCGGTACTGTCAGGATCATCAGGTAGGGGTGTTGCCATCCCCTTTCCAACATTTGATTCATCTATACCAGCATTGGCACATATGAAACCATGTTTTGTCTCTGAGATTATGAAATCATGTCCCACTTTTATAATCTCCCTTGATTCTCCAAGTATAGCCTCAACTAATCTGGGATCTTTACCAGTCTGTTCAGCCAACTTTTTAGCTTTTAATCCGGGTTTTATCCTCCTAAGATTTATGGTGTTCCCTTCAGCCTTTGACACGATCGTTTCTGCGATAACAATAATATCTCCATCTCTAATATCTAAAGATTCCCTCCTAGAAGCTTCAATTATAACATCTGCTAGATCGTCACCTTCTTTTATCAATGGTATGGTGGAAAATCCTATGAGTTTTATCTCCAACTATAGCACCTTCAGATGATATGTGTTGAGGTGAATTATCCCATCTCTAGAGGGGGGGTGATTTCTCGAGGAGACCTACAACCTCCCCAGATCACATTATTGTAGGGAAATCATGAACTAGTTTCTTCCCCTAAAAACGTTTGAGGGTTGTGCCCAGCCCTCCCACACGTTTAATGGGACTTTATAGTTTTTGTCCACCTCCTAGTCACGTTTCGAACAGATCATTTGATGTAATCGGAATTTGAACATCCTAGAGGTGTTTTGCATGATCGGCTTTAAATTGAACTAAGCTGCCACTTCCCGCTCTTGTTAAAGGCTGCCGCAGCGGTTACTGGATGGGTGAACTTAGAAAATTCACCCCCACCCATTATATATTCAGCTGCTTCATCTGCATTTTCAGCTTCAAATTTGATTTGTCGAGGTGTTGTATGCTCATATGTGGATATATAGTATGCGCTTCCCTTAGGTACTCTTTGTACTTGGAGGTCATAGTGGGTTACTATCCCTATATGGCCTTTACCATCGCTTCTCATGGCGCCAGCTATCCTCGGAGTGTTGAGTTCGTCCTTTTCATAGTCCATGGTAAGGAGAGATAATGCTATCGCGTCTCTTATGTTCATGCCAAGACTGATCTTATCAGCTATCACATCTGTATGTGAACCATTGGATACTATCACGGTATCATTCACTATCTTTATACAATTGTATGCAATGTATGGGTTTTTAAAGACGTCAGTTTCGTGGCCTTCCTTGGGGACTATGGCGATTCTGTCCTCAAATTTTTTCGCGATTCTATTAGGGAATGATCTGCTCGACACCCTATAAGCGGCGAACACAGCATCTTCGCTGCTTCCAACAGCTAATATTCTTCCAAGATACATTTTTTTATCACCTCATATCAAGTCGGACTCCTAACGGCTTTATCTGCAGGGAAACCTGGTGGTGTTTGTATGATTATAAGACCACTCCTTGGTTTTATTATTATTTCACCTTCATCTATTACATTTGTATGGACTGCTATTGCGCTGTTCCTTATATACTCTGACTTGTCTATACCATTGACCATAACCTTTTTCAGGCCCGCGACAGGGAGCAGGTAATATTCTGAGGGTCCTAGACTTTCACCCGGTTCTGGTTTGCCTGAGGAGGATGCTCCTTCGTTGGTTCCATGGAAACTGCTCGTGATAACGAGGAAAATTAGGAGCGTGAAGAGCATATCTATAAATGGGACTAGGTTGAAGTGTGGATTAGCCCTTCTGATCCTCCTTTTATATCTTTCAACATCGATAGGCAATGTTTTCACCCGTTTTATTGTTTTAGTTTGCTTTCGATGATATCAGCGCTCTTGTTACATTTTTCGAGTATTATATTGTTTATGCTCTTTTCTAACATGCTGGGTTTGAAGGCTACTTGCATGTTTGCTTCGGGTTCGTTGATGGGTTTCACGCTAACTATGCCCTCTGATTCCCTGAGCGCTTCCATCACATTTTCAATGTCCCCGTCTACTTTGATTTTCATAACCGCATAATTCCAGTTCGTCATCTTTTTTATGAGTTCTATTTTATCGATTTCGGCTTCTATCCTACCTGTTATATATGAGTAGAATGGTAATAGGAGTATGGCGACTGTGAGCCCTGCTATGGTTGTTATAAGGGCTACGTAGATTCCTTGGGCCATTGAGGTTGGGTCGGCGTTAACTCCGAGGACTTTGAAAGTGTGCCATATTCCTATTATGGTACCTATAAGACCTAAAAGTGGTGAGATTTCGATTATGGTCCTGAGGGTGCCGAGGCCGCGGCTCATGTTGCTCATTTCAACGATGAAAGCTCTTTCCATGGCGTCTTCGACTTCTGCCTTGTTCCTGTAGCCTATTTTAAGGGCTTCTGAGATTATTTTTGATATTGGATTTTGGTATTGTCCTATGGCTCTGAGGGCTTCTAGCGCTCCTCCTTTTTCCATGGATTTGTTGATTACGCCTATGATTTCGGGTGTGCTGGTGCGTGATATTTTTCGTAGATAATATATTTTTTCTATGCCGAGTATTAGGCCATATATTCCGATGACTGCGATGATATATGTGATTATACCTCCCTTTTTGAACATTTCTAATATTGTTCCGATGAAGTTTATTATGGGGTCTGTGATCAATTCTTTAACCCCCAGTTTATGGTCGCATTTTTTTTATTGTGGCCCATGATTTTCTTATGAAGTTTGGTAGTTTATCGGATTTTAGTGTGGATAGGAATTTTTTTGTGAGTGGATCGTTGGGATATCCTGAACCGAATTCGATTTTGTATTCTTTTTTTATTTTTTCTATTTCTTGTTCTCTTTGGTTTTTGGCGATTATGGATGCTGCTGAGACTATCGGATATTTTGTGTCCGCTCTATGTTCCGCTTTTACAGTTATATTATCTTTTATTAATTTTTTTAATTCTTTTTCGAATCTGTGGGGTTTTATGTCAACTGAATCTACTATCACGTGATCTGGCCGGGCTTTGTTTATTATATCTGCGATGGCCTTTTTTTCTATTTCGTTGAGGTTAACACCCTCTGAGCGTAGTTTGTCGATTTTTGAGGCGTCTATTTTGACTATATAATATTCACTTATTTTTTTTATTTTTTTCGCGAGGTATGTGCGTTTTTTTTGTGTGAGTTTTTTGGAGTCTTTGACTTGGAGCCTTTCGAGTATTCTTATTTTTTCTTTTGGTAGCATCACCCCTGCTATGATGAGGGGTCCTATTACGGGGCCTCTGCCGGCTTCGTCTATTCCTAGTATTTTCATTGGATCAGCTTGTTATTTCATGGCTTTTAGTCTTACTTCTGGTTCTAGTGCTCTTGGTTCGGCTGCTACTATGGCCGCGCCTTTTGCCACTACGGTCATTGGGTCGTCTGATACTTCGGCTGGTATGCCTACTTCTTCGTAGATTCTTTCTTTAAGGCCTCTTAGGAGGGATGTGCCTCCTACTAGTATTGTTTTGTTGTATACTCCTGATATGAGTTCGGGTGATAGTCTTTCAAGGACTTTTGAGAGGGCTTCTATTACTTTCATGATTACGGGTTCGGCTGCGTCTGCGACTAGTTTTGAATCTATTTCAACTTCTTTGGGTTTGTTTGTATTCATGCATTTTCCTATTACTGTGGTTTTCTCGTTTTCAAGTTCTGTTTGTGAGTGGACCATGCCGACTTCGATTTTGGCTTTTTCTGCTTCGTGTAGTCCGATTTCGACTTCGTGTTTTTGTTTAACTAGTTCGACTATGTTTTCGTCTATGTCGTCGCCGCCAACGCGTACTGTTTCGATGTCTGTTATGCCTCCGAGTGATATGACGACGATGTCGCTTGATCCTGCTCCGATGTCTATGACCATGGTACCTGAGGCTTCTGCGATTGGCAATCCTGCGCCTATTGCTGCTGCAAGACCCTCACTTATGACTAGGACGTATTTTACACCAGCTCTTCTGCCGATTTCTTCGACCGCGTTTCTTTCAACTTCTGATGCGTTACCGGGTATGCCTATAACTATTCTGTCAATTTCTGATACTTTACCGGCGCCCATTTCTATTGCATGGACAATAAGCGCTTCTGCTTGGGCCACGCTTTCCACAACACCCTTTCTGAGGGGTCTTACAGCTATTATGTCTTCGGGTGTTCTGCCGAGCATTTTTTTAGCTTCTTCGCCAACTGCGAGGACGTAGGATGGGTCGTCTTTTTTAACAGCGACCACTGATGGTATTTTATAAATGTCAAACTTATCCCCTGATGGCTTGGCTATCACGGTATTTAACGTTCCTAGGTCTATACCAAGGGTGTTGGTAAGTGTTTTGCTTTCTTTTTCCTTTTTTTCCTTTTTTCCAAATGAAAACATTTTAATCCTCCTTTAAGATGTCTTTGAAGTCCACAATAAATATATTATTGTGGGTTGAGATTTCTTTTATCTTTTCAACCTCTTCTCTTCTAGAAACTGATATTAGTAATGTCGTTAGAACAACATCTGTAACTTTAAATAATGGATCGATAATATCCCTTATAAACTTTGGCAACCTTGTGGTTAAATAAACATCTGCTTCTATAAAACCCGTTGTTTTATCTTCTAGTATCAACTTGAAATTGACTTTCCCCCTTTCTGCCTCTCCAACAAATTTCTTGATCAAATTTTCTGGCGCGACAAGAAGCAAAAGATTGGGCTCGTTTTTAACATAATATGGTGCTATCTTTAAGAATGCTCCACCATTCTCCTTACATATAATTGAAAGATCTCTTATCTTGGCCTCGTCACCGTAGAGCATCATCAGATCAAATTTTTTCCTGATAAATGCTTCTTTGAGCGATACATGTTCTCTGAAGAGTATCTTAACTTTATTCTTCGATGCTATGGCCTCATAGGCTACACTGTTAACCATATCCTCATTACCAGCAGCGATACACCATATTTTATCCGAACCAGTGGTTGATACCTGCGCTGCTTGTCGAAGAACCCTGATTTTGCTTTCTATCATCATAATCACGTAGCAACTGATTTAGGTAAGCTCTAAATTTTATTTAGGATGTAGAGATTAATATCTAAGAGACTTTATATATATTATTTTATCAGTTCCAGGAAAAGAATATAAGTGTTTGGTGGATTTATCACTGGTGATCCAATGATAGTGAATGGGATTTCTAAAAAAGTTGGCATACTCTTAACCTTCTCTATCTTCTTATTCCTATTAGGATATTATCTTATAACTTTTATTATCCTCTCATTTTTAGCATTTATAATACAATTTTTCAGGGATCCGCAGCGGGAAACACCAAATTCTGATGATATAATAGTAGCAGCCGCTGATGGGAGGATCCTATCCGGGAAAATAGACAAGATTGAGGTGATAGATTCATCCCACCCCTTGTTAGATAAGATCACAGAAGATGATGAAGCCATCCTTGTAAGCACATTCATGTCACCATTTGATGTGCATGTTAACAGAGCCCCGATCACCGGAAAGATCATCCATAGCAGTTACTATCCTGGAAAATTTAAAATAGCAAAGGGTAAAATTTCAACAGAGAATGAGAAAAATTTAATCGTTATCGAAGGTAAATATGGGAGAGTAGGCATCATCCAGATGGCAGGTTTCATAGCTAGGAGAATAATCCAATATGTGAATGTAGGTGAAACAGTGGAAATCGGCACCCGCATAGGCATGATCCGTTTCGGGTCGAGGGTGGATCTTGTAATACCAAAGGACTGTGACATTTTAGTTGATATCGGATCAAAGCCAAAGGCCGGGGAAACAATAATAGCAAAGTTCCCTCACAAAAGAGTAGAGGTCATAGAATATGAGGAACAGAAAATATAAAATACAATATTATATAGGGGTTCCGGACCTATTTTCGATCATGAACGCTTCTCTCGGATTCTTATCAATAATAATGATATTAAAAGAAGCCTTTGGGGTTGCTTGCCAGTTAATGTTGCTGGCAATAATCTTTGATTCCATTGATGGGTGGATTGCGCGTAGAACAAAAAGGAAAGATGATAACGATTTTGGGAAGAACGTCGACTCACTCTCAGATATTATCTCGTTTGGAGTGGCGCCTGCACTTTTAATATATTCCATAACAAGTTTTCGATACATTAATATATTAGTTAGTCTCCTAATAGTGACATGTGGGATATTAAGGCTTTCAAGGTTCAATGTAATTGCAAATGTTAAAGATACCTTCGTTGGCTTACCAATACCAGTAATGGCAGCTCTCGTCTCATCCATTTACCTGAGCGGTATTCCCAACGAATACATAATCCTCCTCATAGTAACCGCCATATCATTTATAATGGTAAGTTCCATTGAATATCCGAAGATCAACGCGAAAAACGGGGCAATAATAGCCATACCATTGATACTCACAATACTAAGGTTTAAAGTATTTGCCATGATACTCCTGTTCATGCTAATAATATACATATTAGCGCCATTCCTCCTAAAAATTAGAAGGGATATAAAATGATAGATAAGATAAGAGGCGATAAGCCTCCAGACCTTCGAAAGAAGAACAACCCCGACCTCGGGGAAAGATTGAAGGGCCTTGTGGACAAACTTACAGGCGCAGAGAAGAAACCGCCAGAAAAACCAAGGAAAAGAATCATGCCCAGACCCCGCCTGAGGGTGAGGGAAAAGGAAGAAAAGCCCGCGCCTAAATTAAAACCGCCAAAGAAGCCGCCGGAAAAAAGACCAGGATTAACACCACCACCAAAGAAACCTCCCAGGACAGGTATACGTCCAAGGATCCCTGAAGAAGATCAGCGAACAATTATAGGAGCTCTTGTTTTTGGTATAATAATAATCATTATCGTTGCAAGCGGATATTATTTCTTAGTATATCAACCATACCAGAAGACGCTCCAAGGCGCTAAGGCCCAGAAGCTGGCTGAAGTGGACGCATACTTCAAGGGACCTCTTGCAATGGACCCGCAGAAACAATCCATACTCGCCGATATAGAAAGTGGAAATACGCCAGAGGAAGTATTGGCAGTTGATGTGCTCGGACCCGCAACTAAATCTTGGCGTAAATACCAAAGCCAGGAAATCAACACAAAAAAGGATAAATTCAACAGGGTCATGGTAGTGTATAACACCACAACCGCCGGAAACCAGACAGAATCGAAAAGGGTTATAATGAAGGCGTCTGACGCGCAGAAAATCGTGAATGAGGCGGACGCAACAGTACTTGCTAATATGGTGATCCAAACCCCTGATACAGTCGCAGTTCCTATCATGATATCAAGGTTGCAAGCTGCTGGCGGTCTAATAGGTGTTGGAAGCATGGTAGACGTATACCTCAACTTGAACCAGACAGGAGGAAATAATACTACCATAAGTCAACAGGTGTCCACTCCTAAGATAAGCGGGGCCACTGTACTCGCAATCCTTAGGGCAAAGGATAGCGGCTCTGTAGATGCCAGCATCCTAAGATCTCAGAATATTTCCATGAATAGCATGACTTCGGGCGCTTCGATGGAGAAGAAAACAGCTACTGATGTTGAACAGCTTCTCAGGGCAGCTGCAGCGGGTGGATTGAGTGAAGAGGATATTAGGGCGATCCTACAGAATTATGGTATAAGATTGTCTGACTATGAGAGGGCCGCGAACCTTGGAGAACTCGACGCCACCTACCTTGTAATATTAGAGGTGCCAAGGGATGATGTGCCATTCTTGATACAGAACATGAATAGTGTGATATTAACTGTCCCGACACAGAATGCGCCTGAATGGATGATCCGCGAATTACGTAGAATTTATGGATAAAATAGGGGGTTAAAGTAGATGAATAGGCTAAAATATGTGATCTTGATAGGATTATTGGCAATTTTTTTATTTTCAATATTCGCCACATCCGAAACCGGCTTCGCACAAGAAAATAAAACAGGTGGCGAAACATGGGTTAACCATACCAAAGCCAGTCTACAAATAAGTAACCTCTGGGTGATCATAACAGTTACAGTGAAAAACAAGGCTGACAGACCCTACTACTTCAAGATAGGACAAGCATACCACGATCACCTTATTCCAGAAAATTATACGATAAAATGGGTTATTGACTGGACTGAGACTGATCCACAAGCTGTGAAAATGGCGAAATCAAGGTTCCCTGAACTTGGCGGGGACTGGGGATGGGAAATAGACCCAGGCCAAACAAAGACCGTCTCATTCAAAATACATGCAGTAGGCGATTTCGGCGATGAACTCAGTTACATCAGTCGAGCAGGGGAGGATCCAACTTATTATTGGCCCCTTGTAAGTGAACCAGGCCTTGGTACTTCATGGTTCTTGCCTAATGAGCTTGAAACATTAAACACTGATCTTAAGATCTTGAATTGGACTGGAACATTTGGGTTCACTCTAACGAATATTGATTATGAGCCTGTTTATGGTATAGTCCGGGCGCCTATTGTACCATCAAATTCAAAGCTCACCTATAGCGATCCAAAGGCCACCTTCATCGACTATGAGTCAGTTCCAGGGGCTTATGTTGCGGCATGGGATGTTGCAATGCCGGGGCGGAGTTATTCAAACTTTGAATACACCTATCAATGGCCTGCTGGAGGAGAGGAAGGTTACAGTTATTATGGCACGCCTCTTAAGTCCAATTTTAGCGCTGCTGCCGGCGAGTATCCTGGTGGTAACAGGACTACTACAGTTCCTGGTAGAGAGACTGGGGCTCCATGGGGTCCTTTGATAATAGGTGGACTGGTTACAGTAGCGGCCATAGCATATACGAGGTTACGTTAACATTTCCCTTTTTTTATTAGATTTTTTGGGGGAGATCATGAGAATATCAACAGTTCTAGTGATAACCGGCATGTTCATATTATCACTTTATGCTCTTATTGAAGTGAGTTTTTATGCTTCCGAGGTCAGCATAAAACAAAAGGAGCCTAATGCGCCCATCGTTGAAATCCCCAGTATTAATTTAACCAAGGAGATAAATAATAAATCGGTTTTTTATGGTGTTTATCATGAACCCAGGTCATTTAAGCCCGGGAATGGTACTGTTATCCTTTTCGGTCATAGGACCATGTATGGATCTCCATTCTTTAACTTGGATAAACTAAAAAGGGGTGATAAGGTTTATCTTAATTGGCCGGGGGTTGGGAAGGCTGAGTATGTTGTGAACAGGTCTTTTACAGTCCCTGCTTCGTATCAAATGTCAATATATCAGGGAGATAAGTTATTTCTTATTACTTGTCATCCTATTGGTTCCATGAGTGAAAGGTTGATAGTTGAATGCGATCTTGTGAAGCTTCATCCATTTCAAAAGAACTTAAAGGTGGAGAATCCTAAGAAATATTATGCACTTCTAATTATCGGAGCTTTTTTTGTGGGGGGTGTCTTGATCGCCAGACTTTATCCTGTGGTGGAAGATAAGAAGTTTATTTTCATTGCCACGTTAGCTTTGACCCTCTTCCTATTTTTTGGTTATTTTTTCCCAACACCTCCAGAGTTTATATCAGAGAAACTTGGAGAGTTAAATAAGATAATGGGATTTTATGGAGGGTATCTCCTATGATCATAGAAGAGTATTTCAAGTGTCTTTCTGATAGAGAGAGAGCCATCTTTGAGGGTGCTATAAGTATGGGTGCTCTTTTCCATCAGTTCATCGGCACCCCAGTGAATAGGGAGAGTTTAAAGTCGCTTAGAGTGGCTATTGAGGATTCTATAAAGCTTCAACCCAGTATAGAGGATGTTAAGGTTGAAATAAATCTAGAGGATTCGGAAAATGAGTTTGGTTATGTTTCATTGGAGGGTAGGATGTTAAATGTTAAAATAACCTCCCGGGTTAGGGATGTTAGGGCTATTATAAGGATGGAGTATATTGATGAACTTAACTATCCACTTATCTATGTGGAGGATATAAAAGAAAAATAAAAAGATTATTAAATCTCCAGAAGCATAAAAGTTAAAAAAAAGGGATGGGAAGAGATCCAACATGATACGTATAGATCCTGAACTTTGCAAAGGATGTAATATATGTATAGAGTTTTGTCCAGAGAAAGTCTATGAGGAATCCGACACATTAAATAAAAGGGGAGTTTACGTCCCCGTACCTGAACATGAAGACAAATGCAAAAAATGCAAAATCTGCATTTTATTCTGTCCAGATCAGGCCATAGCGGTGGATGAAGATGGTTGAAGAACTTTTCATACAGGGAAACCAAGCATGTGCAAGAGGGGCTATAAAGGCCGGATGCAAATTCTTCGCAGGTTATCCGATCACACCCTCAACCGAAATAGCGGAAGAAATGGCCCTACTCTTACCCAGGGAGGGTGGGATCTTCATACAGATGGAAGATGAGATAGGGGCGCTGGGAGCTGTGATAGGGGCTGCCTGGAGCGGATTGAAGGGTATGACAGCCACTTCAGGCCCGGGATTTTCACTTATGCAAGAACATATAGGTTATGCTGCCATGACAGAAACGCCCCTAGTAGTTATAGATGTCCAGAGGGGTTCGCCCTCAACAGGACAACCTACAATGGCCTCACAGAGCGACATGATGCAAGCTAGGTGGGGATCCCATGGAGACTATGAGATAATAGCACTGGCACCCTCATCAGTCCAAGAATGCTTTGATTTCACCATTGAGGCGTTTAACCTTTCAGAGAAATATAGAAACCCTGTAATGGTGATGGCAGATGAAATAGTAGGGCATATGCGAGAAAAGATAACAATCCCAGACAAAGTAAAGATTATAAAAAGAAAAAGACCCAAAGAAGACCCTGAAAAGTTCGTACCATTCAAGGCAGGGTCTGATGGGACAACAGAGATGCCACCATTCGGTGAAGGCTATAAAATCCCTGTCACAGGACTCACACATGATGAGAGAGGATACCCGGACGCCTCAAACCCAGAAGGCCATGAAAAACTTGTGAAAAGATTATGTGATAAGATACTGAATCACCGCAAAGATATAACAAGAGTGAAAAATTATCACACCGAGGATGCTGATTTTGCAGTCATAGCCTATGGAGCGCCTATTCGTTCTGTTGCCACAGCCATAAAAGATCTGAGAAGAAAAGGCCGCAGAGTAGGTTATATGAAGATAGACACGCCATGGCCCTTCCCAGAAGATGAAGTGAGAAAAGTTGCCGAAACCGCTGAAAAATTGCTTGTCGTGGAGATGAACCTTGGACAGATCTTCTATGAGGTTCAAAGGGCGGCTAATGGAATGGCAAAAGTTGAAATACTCCCAAAGTTAGGTGGAGAAGTGCATAATCCAGATGAGATAAAAGACAAGATAGAATCTATGATCTAGGAGTTAGATACCAATGACCCTTGAAAATCCCTTCCTAAAATACCTAAGAAAGGACAGACTCCCACATATTTTCTGTGCAGGTTGTGGGAATGGCATAGTCATGAACACATTCTTCAAAGGCCTTGAACTGGCAGACTTCGACTTTAACAATATAGTTATGGTATCTGGTATCGGATGTTCCTCTAGAATCCCCGGTTATGTGAAATGCGACTCCCTTCACACAACCCATGGAAGACCAATAGCATTCGCCACCGGCCTTAAACTTGGAAACCCGGAACTTGATGTTGTAGTATTTACAGGTGACGGAGATGCTGCGGCAATTGGGGGTAACCACCTTATCCATGGTGCCAGGAGAAACATCGACCTTACAGTGATCTGCATAAACAATAACATTTATGGCATGACTGGTGGCCAGATAAGCCCCACATCCCCAAGGGGGAGTTATGGTAGCACAGCACCTTATGGTGCCATGGAAACTCCCTTTGATTTAGCCGAACTTGTGAAAGCCGCAGGGGCTAGTTATGTTGCAAGGTGGACTACAGCCCATCCATTACAACTTGCAAATTCCATTAGAAGAGGCCTTGAAAATAGGGGGTTTTCTTTTATAGAGGTGCTCTCCCAGTGTCCAACATATTTCGGTCGTAAAAATCGTATGCGATCCCCTGTTGAAATGCTGCATTGGATGAAGCATAATAGTATAAATAGGAGGAAGGCTTTGAGAATGGGGCCAGAGGAACTTGAGGGTAAAATAGTTGTGGGAGATTTCATAAATGAGGAAAGGGAAGAGTTAACAACCACAACCTATGATCTCATCGAAGAAAAGTGTGGTGAAAGGTTCAAATCAATAAAATCGGCTTACAGGGGATGATTAGAGTGAGAAGGGAGATTAGAATCGCAGGTTTTGGAGGTCAAGGTGTTGTATTAGCAGGGATAGTGATAGGGAAAGCTGCAAGTTTATATGATGGACTCTACAGCGTCCAGACGCAATCATATGGACCCGAGGCAAGGGGTGGCGCATCAAGATCCGAGGTAGTTATAAGTGACAATGAGATAGATTATCCGAAGGTCAAGAAACCTGACATATTCGTGGCAATGTCACATGAAGCCCTTATAAGTTATCTAGACGATCTAAAAAATGGGGCTGTTCTCATAGTCGACCCTGATATGATCAGAGAAGAAGAAATAAAAGATTTCATCAAAAAGAAAAAGATAAGATATTATAGGGCTCCGGCGACTAGAACAGCAAAGGAAAAGATAGGCATCCCAATAGTCGCTAACATGGTGATGATAGGCGCACTCACAAAAGCCACTAATTTAATCAGTGAACAAGCGGCTAAAAAGGCGATAGAGGATAGTGTACCTTCTGGGACGGAGAAGAAAAACCTTGAGGCGTTTGAGGCCGGGAAGGAAATTCTAGAGAGAGGGGATCCCACATGAAGTTTTATGAGTATGACGCCAAGAAACTTTTCAAGAAAGAAGGCATACCCATACCTGATGGTGACGTGGCCAATACACCCGAAAAGGTCGCGAAAATAGCTAAAAGGATTGGGAAACCCGTAGCTATAAAATCACAAGTCCTTAGAGGGGGTAGGGGCAAGGCAGGCGGGATAAAATTCGCCGAAACCCCAGAAAATGCCTATAAATTTGGCGAAGAACTTTTATCTTCTTCTATTAAAGGAGAAACCATAGAGAAAGTCCTTGTAGAGGAGAAAATCCCTATTGAAAGAGAATTATACATCGGTATCATAGTTGATAGGACCATGAAAAAACCACTTATAATGGCAAGTAGCGAAGGCGGCGTTGAAATAGAAGAGCTCGCCCGTGAACACCCAGAAAAGATCGTTAAATATTACATTAACCCCCTTGAAGAATTTTTACCCTATGAGGCCCGGGAGATCGCCAGAAAAATTGGAATGCAAGGCAAACTCATAGGCCAAGTAGGTGGTATAATCTGGAGATTATATAATCTCTTCAAAAAATATGATGCTCTTCTCGCCGAGATAAACCCCCTTGTCCTCTCTGAGGATAAACTGATCGCAGTGGATGCTAAACTTGAAGTTGATGATGATTCAATCTTCAGACACCCTGAATTCAGAGAACAAGAGGATTATAAATCCAGCGAATTCGCTTTTGTTAAATTGGATGGTAATATTGCAGTTATAGGTAATGGTGCAGGGCTCACATTAACAGCAATGGATCTTATAAAACTTCAAGGTGGAGAACCCGCCACATTCCTTGATATAGGTGGTGGTGCATCCCCAGAGATTATAAAGAAAGCCCTCAACCTTGTGATATCATATCCTAGTGTTGATGTTGTTTTCCTAAACGTCCTTGGTGGTATAACAAGAGCTGATGACGTGGCAAAAGGTGTTGTAGAAACTCTAAAGGATGCTAAAAGGGATGTGCCCCTTGTAATAAGACTTACAGGTACGAACGAAGAAGAAGGGCAAAGAATCCTCAAAGAAGCAGGCATCCCCTTCGAAACGTCACTCGAAAAGGCCGCTGCAAAAGCTGTTGAAATTGCAAAAGAACTGTAGAATTTACATCATAGTCCTTTTAACACTTACAGAATGCGCCATTACAAGAGATGATAATATAATATAAGTAAGAAGAGCGGATGAATTAAATGAACGGTTAAATAGGAAGAGGCCGATAATGCTCTGTGTCAAGAAGGCTGAAAGTGAACCGATAAGTAGAGCCTCTCGTCCAAGATATCTTCTACTACCATTCAATCTCTTTTCTCTGTATACTTTAAGTATGTAGAGGCCTGTGATAGTAACTATGAGCACCCATGATAGCAGGAACAGAAGACCGAAGTATCCTGCATCAAAAGCCACTGCAAATATACCTGGTAACATGTAATCTATATAATCCTTTTTGTAGATAAGAACACCATAGAATATATGATATGGTAATCCAAGTCCGTGTATCAATGTTACTGGGAGTGTTATATATCCATCAGCACCTCCTAGACACTCTGACTTCCAATAGCAAGAGCCCATAACATGGCCCCATAATGTTGTCTTTGTAAGGACTAATTTCAAACTAGGGATGGTATAAGTTTCTAGCCTACTAATCCTAAGAAGTGGGCTTAACACTGGCATGTCAAGTATTTTTGCCAAGAATTCAAGGAGTGCGAATCCTCCTATAAGGGCTGATATGAATCCTATGACTGATTTTCTTGTTATCCTCGCAGTTCTTTTGAAACTCTTAGACATTATCAGATATCCGAGGGCTCCTCCAAGGAACCATAAGAGGAGGAATGAGCGGTGCATCAGACCCCCAGCAATTGCTATGACAAAAAATAGTATGAAATTTAACGTTTTTATAGATGTTGAACGAATACCGGCCTCTGATAGTAGATTGGATGCTGCTAGGACGCTGACCCATGAAAGGACTGCGAATGGACCGAATGGATGTGTGAATTCTTGATGTGTGAGGAAGGGTAGGATTAATAGTAGGGCGTCGGCAGAAAATAAAAAAGCAAATAATATTGTGACTATAGTGCCTAGAAAAAGGACTAGACTCAGAGAAACACCTATCAAATTAATCAAGAGTATTAAACCTATATGAATTATTACTGCAACTTCTATGATGAATTGGAGGTTGTTCTTTGCTATTAACATGTTTTCTTGGACTCCCCAATTTTATATCCTCAGATTTTTCCTATGTGGAGAGCAGGCTAATCAGGTAATTATAGCGGCTTTGCAACCATGAATATAATTGATTTTCTGGTTCAGCACCACCACTTAATTTTTCTAGTTTTTCTCTGAAACCAGCGGATAGTCCTCGCGCCTTCTGTGAATTTGCGATAACCTCTGATATATCTGCTATCTGGGTACTTGTCAAGTCAATATTTAAGTTATTTGAGACTTCGATGACAACATTTTTTATCCTTTGCGTATCATTTATATTTTCAGATTCTGTCTTGTTTTTAACTTGACTGATTAATTGGGCTATAGTATCACCACTTTCACCAGTTTCATCTGCTAGTCTAGTCTGAAGGTACATCTCTTTAAGGGCTGCTTTTTTAACTTCATCGGGTATCTGAGCTCCTACAATCGTCTCATAGGATTTAAATATGCCGGTGAGGGCTGCTTCTCCAGATGATGTGAATGGTGAAGACACCACCACATAACCTTTTTCTATACCGGCAGATTTTAGAGCGTTTGAATACATCTGAGAGGTTGCGAGTCTTATTTTGCTCTGATCAACAATTACTGTGAGATTATCATGGTCTAAATCAACCATTGCACATGAAAATATCTGATCCGAATCATATACGCTGCCTGTAACCTCCTCAGATATTCTATTAACCTCGGAAGCCCTGATAACATCTATACTCGCATTTTCTATGTTTTTATCTGTTTTTGATTGAAAATAATCCATTATAATCTCTTTATATTTTGGATTGTTATAGGTGGTTTCTCCCATTGTAATGGAAAACCTTGAGCTTCCATAGACCAGGGACATGGAGAGTATCAAGACTATTAATAGAATATATTTTTTCATTGTGATTTCCTCCTCTAGCTTAAGAGTACTACTCGACTTTCTTTTGATTCATCAATTATATTCATGTTAGCTGTTTTAGCGATTTTATCTGCGAATTCATAAACTTCAAAGAATAGGGGCATGTTTTCTATTTCTAATCTTTGACGTGAATATCCAAGATACATATAGGCTTTCACTTCCACGAAGTCTGGTTGGGCTTTTTTGATAAGGGAAGCATAGCCACTTGGATTTGTCATATTTTTTCCATTTACCGCTGTTATCCTTAAAACTTTTCGGCAGTTGAAGCTTGGAAACAATTCTAATGACTTGTTTAGACACTCCCATGCATTTTTTATTTGTGGTTGGCAGAGTTCATTGTGGATATTCTTAGAGGGGGCGTCTAATGAAATATAAAGTTGGGTGGGTTCTTCTGAAAGGTTTTCAAGTGTCTTGTAATCGATGCCATTAGTAACTAGGAATGTTGTGAATTTCCTTTTATGAAATTCTTTTATCAGTTCATCTATCATCGGATATAATAGGGGTTCCCCTGCTAGTGATATGGCTGCATTGTTGGGTTCCTGTGCTTCAATTAATTTTTCTTTGTTGGCTTTTTCGTTCCCGAAAAATCCGCAGAGTAAGCTTCTCTGCGCATTAATGCAATCCTCTATTATATCCGCTGGTTCGTCACAGCCGCCTTCCCACGCCGTTTTTGTGGATCTAAGGTCTCTCCAACAAAAAAGGCATTTTTGTTGGCATGAGAATATGCTTGGTGACATTTGAAGGCACCTATGGCTTTTGATACCATAAAATTTTTGTTTATAGCACACCCCCTCATCTAGTATGCTCTTTCTCGTCCATAGGCAAGTTTTCACTGCAGTATGCGCATATTTACCAACGAATTTATACCCCATCCTTTCTAATCTTTTGAGTTTCTGGGATTTTGAAATGAACACGTCTATCCACCAGATTTTACTTCTTACGTCCCTCACTTTATTTTATATTAGGAGGTCATAAGTTAATATAGGAGGGCTTATTTAATAGTTTTACAAAAATCATTTATAACACTCCCCATCTTCCCATTAGATTTTTTGGGGGGACAAAAATGAACTGGAGGCTTATCATTGAAACATGATACTCCCATTGTAATATTGAATTTTAAAACTTATATTGAGGCCACTGGCGAGAATGCTGTGAATTTAGCTCGTGTTTGTGATGAAGTAGCTGATGAGAGCGGTGTTAACATTGTAGTTGCTCCACAACACATGGATCTTTTTAGAGTGAGTCAAAATGTTAACATACCAGTAGTTGCACAACATATCGATCCTATAGACGCGGGTGGACATACTGGTAGCGTCCTCTTAGAATGTGCAAAGGAAGCGGGGGCTGCAGGGACTCTTATAAATCATTCTGAGAAGAGAATGAAACTTGCGGATGTTCAAAGAGTTATCGAGAGGGTTAAAAAGGCAAAGCTTTTTAGCGTGGTCTGTACAAATAACGTGCAGACAAGTGCTGCTGCAGCCGCGATGGAACCCGACTTTGTGGCTGTGGAACCCCCTGAACTTATAGGATCTGGAATCCCAGTCTCCAAAGCAGAACCTGAAGTAGTAACCGGCACTGTTGATACAGTTAAATCCATAAACCCTAATGTCAAAGTGCTCTGCGGAGCCGGGATATCCACTGGTGAAGATCTTAAAGCAGCGTTAGATCTCGGATCAGAGGGCGTGCTTTTGGCTTCAGGTATTATATTAGCTGACAACCCCCATGAAGCTCTACTGGACCTTGTAGCTAATATATAAGTTATGTGGGGGGGGTGAATATCGGATGTCACTAGATTTTAAGACCATAGATGATCTTGAATTAAGGGATAAAACCGTCCTTTTAAGGGTTGATATAAACTCCCCTGTAAATCCCCATACCGGAGAGATACTTGACGATACACGACTCAAACTCCATGCAGAAACTATAGATGAACTTGCAAGCATGGATGCTAAGATTGTTATATTAGCACATCAAAGCAGGCCGGGTAAAAAGGATTTCACAACCCTTGAAATGCATGCAGAGCTTTTATCAGATGTTGTGGGGCGTCCTGTGAAATATGTGGAGGATATATTTGGACGCGCGGCCAGAGATGAAATTTCCAAGATGGAAAAGGGTGATATAATACTCCTCGAAAATGTGCGTTTTTATTCAGAGGAAATCTTAAAAAGGGAACCGTCTATCCAAGCAGAAACCCACCTAGTTAAGAAATTATCCCCTCTCATCGACTATTACATTAATGACGCCTTTGCAGCGGCCCACAGATCGCAGCCTTCACTTGTAGGCTTCGCGGTGAAATTACCATCTGCTGCTGGGAGAGTCATGGAAAGGGAATTAAAAGTCCTTTATAGCGCGCTTGAAAATGTTAAAAGGCCTTGTATTTACATGCTTGGCGGTGTTAAAGTTGATGATTCCATAAAAGTCATGGATAACGTCCTAAAAAAGGGAAGCGCAGATTATATATTGACAACAGGCCTTGTAGCTAACGTATTTTTGAGGGCTGCTAAAGTAGATATAGGTAAATGTAACGAGAAAGTTATTAAAAATAGGGGGTACGGAAATCTTATAAAAGTGGCTGGGAAGCTCATGAAAAAATTCAAGGAGAAGATACTCATACCAGTTGATGTGGCGGTATGCAAGGATGATAAAAGAGTTGATGTTTCAATTAAAAATATACCAAATTTTCCCATTTATGATATTGGCATCGAAACAATAAAAATTTACGCAAAGAAGATAAGGGACGCCAGGACAATAGTGGCGAATGGTCCTGCCGGAGTATTCGAGAATCCAGAGTTTAGTATAGGCACAGAAGACCTCCTTAATGCAATATCTTCATCTGATGGGTTTTCTATAATTGGTGGAGGACACCTAGCCGCGGCCGCGGTTCAAATGGGTTTTGATGATGGTATAGATCATATAAGTAGTGGTGGTGGTGCTGCTATAAGTTTATTGGCCGGTGAAGAATTACCCGCTGTTAAAGTGCTTTGTGAGCATGCAAAATAGTTTAACCTATACAATCTTTTTGTGGGGGGGTATAAAAAGTCTATTTAGAAGATTTTTCAAGATAACCTTTAATCATTATATACACTGTCAAAACCCACAAGTTCTTGACAGACCCCCCCCCAATTATTGCACCGTAAAATATTTAAATAGTAATAACTAAAATAGATGAATGCCTCGGTAGCTCAGTCTGGTGGAGCGCGAGACTTGTAATCTCGTGGTCGCGGGTTCAATTCCCGTCCGGGGCTTCAAGGTATCCTAATAATGGGACCATAGGGTAGCCTGGTCGATCCTTTGGGCTTTGGGAGCCTGAGACCCCGGTTCAAATCCGGGTGGTCCCATATCCAATTAGTATCCCGCCTTAGCTCAATTTGGCAGAGCATCGGACTGTAGATCCGAGGGTTGCCGGTTCAAGTCCGGCAGGCGGGATTTTCTTCACCCCCTCCACTACAAATTTTCATGAACATAAGAAGGGAAAACATTTATAAAATGCGACAGAATATATATAACATTTAACGTTTCTATGAATATAAAACCCCAATTCAAAAAGTGTGTGCAAAGGGGCCTCATCACATAGGATTTATGGGGCGAATAAAAAATTAATTTGCTAATAACCATGATGGAGAGTAAAATATTTAAAGGAGTGGACCGGATAAATTGGGATAATCTTATTCTAGAAGATTGCCCTGGTGGTGTAGGGGCTATCATGCGGGCCTGTCGAGCCCGCGACTCGGGTTCAATTCCCGGCCAGGGCGTTCCCATAGGGCCCGTAGCTCAGTCTGGAAGAGCGCTTGGCTTTTAACCAAGTGGTCGCGGGTTCAATTCCCGTCGGGCCCGTTTCCCTGATTTTAGACCATTTTTTATGTGGAGGATGGATTGTGAAGAGAGATATATTGAAACACCAACTGGTACCGGAACATGTTGTTTTGTCCGAAGAGGAAGCCGAGAAGGTTCTTGAGGATATGAAAGTCCACGCGCAACAATTACCTAGGATAAGAAGTGACGACCCTGTAGTGAAGGCTATAGGGGCGAAGGAAGGGGATATACTGAAAATAATAAGGGAGAGTCCGACTGCGGGTAAGTTTGTAACATATAGGATAGTTCAAGATTGATTTAGGTGATTTATTATTATTTTTTGGAGGAAGTCCATGAGAAAAGGTGCATGGGAATTGGTAGATGCGTTTTTTGATAAATACGAGCTGGTAGACCACCATATAGAATCATACAACGATTTTGTGAATAATAGAATACAGGAGATAATAGATACTAGCGAACCCATCGAATTCGAAGAGGGTGAATATAGGGTGGAGACAGGCGCCCTTGAGATAGAGAAACCTTTTATCAAGGAAGCTGACGGATCCACCACTAGAATATTCCCGATAGAGGCTAGACTCAGAAACTTAACCTATTCGGCGCATATGAGTCTTGAAATGCGACTTTTAAAAGAGGGAGCCCCAGAACCAGACTTCGAGAAAGTCTACATTGGGGAATTACCAGTGATGTTAAGGTCAGAGATATGCCACCTCTACGGCCTCAATGAGAGAGAACTCATAGAAAAGGGAGAGGATCCAAGAGACCCTGGAGGATATTTCATAGTCAACGGGTCAGAGAGATCACTTGTAACTACAGAGGAAATAGCCCCGAACAAGATCATCCTGGAGAGGATGGGTGAAAGAGAGGAAAATAGGGCGCGTGCTATTGTAACATCCATAAAAAGCGGGTTCAGGGCACGTATAACACTCGAATATAAAAAGCCCAGGAGAAAAGGGGTGTACCTTCGCATATCATTCCCTTATGTCCCAGGAGAAATACCCCTCGTAATATTGTTAAGGGCTCTTGGATTAGCCACAGACGAAGAAATCATAACAAGCATTTCTGATGACTTGAATTATCAGATGGTGGCCACTGATGATATAGAAGTATCCTCTGAAAAACTCAAAATAGAATATGAGAAATTAGAGGAACTAGACAAAGAGGAACGTAGAAGATACTTGATATTAAGCGCGATCAAATACATTGGCAACCGGGTTGCTAAAGGAATGACAGAAGATTATAGGATAAGAAGAGCGGAAGATGTCATAGACCGTTATCTACTACCCCATATTGGAACAGAACCCGAAAAAAGAATGGATAAAGCTATTTATCTCGCTGAGATGACTGAAATGTTATTACAGGTCATATCCGGTGAAAGAGAACCCCATGATAAAGACCATTACACCAACAAAAGATTGAGAGTTTCAGGAGACCTTATGGAGGACCTTTTCAGGGTGGCCTTCACAAGCTTAACAAGAGACATGAACTACCAGTTAGAAAGGAGCCTTGCAAGGGGCAAGGAACCTTCAGTGAAACAAGCAGTCCGCTCAGATGTTCTCACAGAGAATATAAAACATGCCATAGCCACAGGAAACTGGGTGGGTGGCCGGGCTGGTATAAGTCAATTGCTCGACCGCACAAGTTACATGGGCACGTTATCGCACCTTCGAAGGGTAGTGTCTCCATTAAGTAGGAGCCAGCCACACTTCGAGGCAAGAGACCTCCACCCAACACAATTTGGAAAAATATGCCCAAATGAAACCCCAGAGGGTCCAAACTGTGGACTGGTTAAAAACCTTGCATTAATGGTTAAAATCTCAGAGGGCGCGGATCCGAACGAGATAAAAAGTGTGATCAAAAAAATGGGGATAATAAACTAGACTGGGGGGTGGATCCACATGACCAAAACTAAAGTTTATATTAACGGAGAACTTATAGGCACTTGCGATGAACCCGAAGAGTTTGTCGAGGAGATGAGGGAAAAAAGAAGGCAAGGGGAAGTCTCCCATGAAATGAACATCACATACTATCCTGAAAATAATGAGATTTACATTTTCACAGACCCTGGGAGAGCCAGAAGACCTCTGATTATAGTAAAGGATGGTAAACCACTACTCAAAGAAGAACATTTGAAACTTCTAAAAGAAGGCGAAATTGGATGGGACGATCTCATAAATGAGGGTGTGGTAGAATACTTAGATGCTGAAGAGGAGGAAAACGCTTATATCGCAATGTCAGAGGATGAACTGACAGAAGAACACACACACCTCGAAATCGACCCTTCAACAATGCTTGGTATATGTGCCGGTATAATACCCTTCGCAAATCATAATTCATCACCAAGAAACACCATGGAAGCCGGGATGACAAAACAAGCCCTAGGCTTCTACGCATCCAATTATAAGCTTAGAACAGATACAAGGGCCCATTTACTACATTATCCACAAGTACCCATAGTGAAGACACGGATAATAGATGTTATAGGATATGATAACAGGCCCTCAGGACAGAACTTCGTTGTTGCGGTGATGTCTTATGAAGGCTATAACATGGAGGATGCTCTCATCATAAACAAAGCATCCCTTGAAAGGGGACTTGCAAGATCAACATTCTTCAGATCTTATGAAGCCTCTGAGAGAAAGTATCCTGGGGGCCAGGAAGATCGTTTCGAAATACCCGAGAAGGGTGTGAGGGGTTATCGTTCAGAGAATGCTTATAGGCATCTCGACGAGGATGGGATAGTGAATCCTGAATCAAAAGTGTCTTCTGGCGATGTTTTAATCGGTAAAACGTCGCCTCCACGTTTCCTAGAGGAGATAGATGAATTCGGTACTGTTGCCGAAAGGAGAAGAGAAACTTCAGTTACTGTAAGACATGGTGAAGAGGGTGTGGTTGATGCTGTTCTACTCACCGAGACTGTTGAAGGTAATAGGCTGGTTAAGATACGTTTAAGGGATCAGCGCCAGCCAGAGTTAGGTGATAAATTCGCTTCAAGGCATGGGCAAAAAGGTGTTGTGGGGCTTATAGTGCCTGAGGAGGACATGCCCTTTACAGAGGATGGGGTGGTACCGGACCTCATCATAAACCCACATGCAATACCTTCAAGAATGTCAGTTGGACAGGTACTGGAGATGATGGCTGGTAAAGCCGCTTGTATGGATGCTGAGAGAGTTGATGGAACACCATTTACTGGTGAAAAAGAAGAAGATATGAAGGAAGCCCTCAAAGCGAACGGATTCGAACCCGCCGGACTTGAAACATTATATGATGGTGTTACAGGCGAAAAACTCCAAGCAGAGATATTTATAGGAGTGGCATATTATCAGAAACTTCACCATATGACCACCGACAAAGTTTATGCACGTTCAAGAGGCCCAGTACAAGTACTTACAAGACAACCCACAGAAGGCCGGGCCAGAGAAGGCGGCTTAAGATTTGGCGAAATGGAGAGGGATTGTCTAATAGCACATGGCGCGGCATTAACGCTCAAAGAACGATTATTGGATCAATCAGATGAGTACGAGGCTCTTGTATGTTCAGAGTGTGGCATGTTAGCCATATACGACCGTGTAAGAAATAAGACATATTGTCCAATCTGTGAAGATTCAGAATCATTCCCAGTTGAGATATCCTATGCATTCAAATTATTATTAGATGAGCTTAAAAGCCTCTGCATATTCCCAAAGCTCATCCTAGAAGATAAAGCATAAAAAGAGGGGGAGAGACCAACCTTGAAAGGCATTCTTAAAAAAATTTCAAAAATAAACTTTGGGCTGCTATCACCAGATGAAATAAGAAAAATGTCAGTGGCCCAAATCATAACACCCGACACCTATGACGAGGATGGATACCCTATCGAAAACGGACTAATGGACCCACATCTTGGTGTCATAGACCCTGGTTTAAAATGCAGGACATGTGGCGCCAAAGGAGGGGACTGTCCAGGACATTTCGGCCATATAAGCCTCGCAAGGCCAGTGATACATGTTGGATTCGCGGATACCATACATAAGATCCTCAGATCAACATGCAAAAAATGTGGTAGGATACTCCTTGACGAAAACGAGATAAAAGAGTATACTCTCCTATTCCAGGGGGCTATGGAAAGAGATGAAAGCCTTACAGATATTATAAAAGAAGTATATGAGGTTGCAAGGCGTGATAAATGTCCTCATTGTGGCGAAGACCAAGGAGACATTAAAATAGATAAACCAGTATCCATCGTAGAAGAAGACTACAAATTAACCATTGATGAAATCGGGGAGATGCTAGAAAGAGTAAATCGAATGTTAAACGAAGGTTACAAATTAACATCCCCCGAAGTAAAAGAACTCATGGAAAGAAATTACAGACTAACAGCAACAGAAACCAAGAAAATAATAGAAAAACTCGATGAACTCTTCAAAGAAGACAAAATGGTAGAGGAAGAGGAAATCAGAAAACTCCTAGATAAAGTCGATTACAAGCTAACCCCAAGCGAAGTCAGAGAAAGACTCGAAAAAATACCCGACGAAGACTCCCTACTCCTCGGAGTCAACCCAGAGGTTGCAAGGCCAGAATGGATGGTTCTAACAGTACTACCAGTACCACCAGTAACTGTAAGACCTTCAATCACCCTCGAAACAGGGGAACGTTCAGAGGACGATCTCACACACAAACTCGTCGACATACTAAGGATCAACCAACGCCTCAAAGAAAACATGGAAGCAGGAGCACCACAACTCATCGTAGAAGACCTATGGGAACTCCTACAATACCACGTAACAACATACTTCGACAATGAAGCATCAGGCGTGCCCCCAGCAAGACACAGATCAGGAAGACCCTTGAAAACGTTATCCCAACGATTAAAAGGTAAAGAAGGACGATTCAGAGGCAATCTTTCAGGCAAAAGGGTTAACTTTTCTGCACGTACAGTAATTTCTCCAGATCCTAATATTAGCATCAACGAAGTGGGAGTACCTGAAATAATAGCCAAAGAAGTCACGGTCCCAGTATATGTGACTGAATGGAACATTGAAGAAGTCAAAAAATATATTAAAAACGGGCCGGACAAACATCCAGGCGCCAATTACGTTATAAGACCAGACAACCGCAAAATAAGAATATACGAAGAAACAAAAGAGGCTGTGCTCGAAAAAATAAAACCAGGTTATATAGTCGAAAGGCACCTAAAAGATGGTGACATTGTATTATTCAATAGGCAACCATCATTGCATAGAATGTCAATGATGGCTCACGAAGTCCGCGTATTACCATACAAAACATTCCGCTTAAACCTCTGTGTCTGCCCACCATATAATGCCGATTTTGACGGGGATGAAATGAATTTACACGTCTTGCAGACAGAAGAAGCCCTTGCAGAGGCAAAAATTCTCATGCGTGTACAAGAGCATATACTCTCACCAAGATTCGGCGGGCCCATAATCGGGGGTATACACGACCACATCTCAGGAGCATACCTCCTAACAAAAAAGAGCACAAGATTCGATGAGGGAGATGTGTTCCAGCTTCTGAAAAGGGCTGGGATACCATTACCTGATAAGAAGGGCAGGGAATGGACTGGCAAGGAAATATTCAGTTTACTACTCCCAGACGACCTTAACATGACATACAAGGCCGAAATATGCAGAAAGTGCGACGAATGTCTTAAAAAAGAATGTAAGCATGATGCATATGTTATCATAGAAAACGGACAGCTAAAATCTGGGGTAATAGACGAGAAGGCGTATGGTGCCTTTTCAGGTAAAATATTAGACCATATCGTGAAAGAATATGGCTCAGATAAAGCCCGCGAATTCCTAGATTCGGCCACAAGATTGGCTATAGCCGCTATCATGAAAGTAGGTTTCACTACAAGTATCAGGGACGAGGAAATACCAGACGAAGCGAAAGAGAGGATAGAAGCCCACCTAAAAAACGCCGAAAAGAGAGTTGACAGGCTAATTGAAGCCTACGAGAACAGGGAACTTGAACCGTTACCTGGAAGAACCCTCGAAGAAACCCTTGAAATGAAAATAATGCAAGTCCTAGGAGAAGCCAGAGACAAGTCAGGGGAAATAGCAGAAGGATACCTTGACATGGAAAAAAACCATGCAGTTATAATGGCTCTTACAGGTGCAAGGGGTTCCATGCTGAACCTGACGCAGATAACAGCCTGTGTAGGGCAACAATCGGTACGTGGGAGCAGAATTACAAGAGGATATAATAAACGGACGCTACCACATTTCAAAAAGGGTGAATTAGGCGCCAAGGCAAGAGGTTTCGTGCATTCAAGTTACAAGGAAGGTTTAGATCCTCTGGAATTTTTCTTCCATGCGATGGGTGGGAGAGAAGGTCTCGTTGATACCGCTATCAGAACAGCGCAGAGTGGTTACATGCAGAGAAGACTTGTGAACGCCCTCCAGGACTTGACAGTGACAGAGGATGGTATGGTAATTGACAATAGGGGTATTGTAATCCAGACACTATATGGTGAAGATGGTGTGGATCCTGCTAAAAGCGATTATGGTGAAATAGTAGACCTTGAAAAGTTAGTGGAGGAGATCAGGGCAAGTAAATAAATCCCATTGTGGGTGATCTTGTGGAAACATTAGAAAAGGTTAAAAAACTTGTAGAAGAAAAGGGTTTAGAATTCCCAGAGAAACTTAGAGCAGAGATGGCTAAGGTTGCAGAAGACCATCAGCTAAACGATGATGAACTCGATGAATTAATAGAGAAGGTCCATCAAGCATACGAAAGAGCTAAGGTAGAAGAGGGAGAAGCTGTAGGTACGGTGGCCGCACAGTCTGTTGGCGAGCCAGGTACGCAGATGACAATGCGTACATTCCACTATGCTGGCGTGGCCGAACTTAATGTTACCCTTGGCCTTCCAAGGCTTATAGAGATTGTTGATGCTCGTAAGAAGATTTCAACACCTACAATGGACATATACTTTGAAGAGGATAAAAGGGATGATGAAGAATTTGTGAGAAAGACTGCTAACAAGATTGGTAAAAGCACTCTCAATGATGTGTTGAAAAATTTCAATATCAATTATGCTGAGATGAACATAGTCGCTGAATTAGACATGGACAAAATCGAGGAAAAGAGACTTAGCTATGATGATATAATAAAGCGTGTAAAAAAAGCTTTTAAGGATGTAGAAATAAATAATCATATATTAAGATTTGAACCTGAACCTTCAAGACGTACTATAAGGGATCTTAGACTTTTAGCAGATAAAGTACGCAACCACCAAATAAGTGGGGTTAAAAATATAGGTAAAGTAGTTGTCAGAAAAGAAGAGGATGAATGGGTAATACATACTGAAGGTTCGAACCTTGGAGCTGTTCTCAAAATAGATGGTGTTGATAAAGTCAGAACAATGACAAATGACATACATGAGATAGAGAAGGTTCTAGGGATAGAAGCTGCCAGAAACGCCATAATATATGAAGCAAAGAAGACTATGGAGGAACAGGGTCTGACAGTGGACATAAGACATATCATGCTAGTAGCTGATATGATGACAGCGGATGGCACAGTAAAATCCATTGGAAGACATGGCGTCAGCGGAGAAAAAGCAAGCGTCCTTGCAAGAGCATCATTCGAAGAAACAGGGAAACACCTCCTAAGAGCTAGTATAAGAGGGGAAGTAGATCATCTAAATGGTATTATCGAGAATATTATCATAGGACAACCCATACCACTAGGTACAGGTTCAGTAAGCATTATAATGAAACAAAAGGATAGGAGGAAGTAAATGGACATAGATAGAGGGATAAGAGTAGCCGTAGACACAGGAAACGTGATACTAGGCTCGAAGAAATCCATCCAAAACCTGAAATTGGGGAAAGGAAAATTAGTAATAATAGCTGAAAACGCCCCGGAGGATATAAAAGAAGATGTCGAATATTATGCCAAACTTTCAAATATTCCCGTCTATGTTTATAATGGGAGTAGCGTCGAACTAGGCTCAGTATGTGGTAAACCATTCACCGTCACTACTCTCCTCATACAAGATCCTGGTGATTCAATAATATTAGAAATAGTGGGGTAGATTCCGTGAGTATAAAATTCACTACAAACGAGATAAGATACATTGCACTCTTTGAAAGCATGACAGGTGCAATGGTGAAAGATTGTATAGTAGATGATAAAAATGGGAAGATAACATTCCTTGTTAAAAAAGGAGACATGGGCCTCGCGATTGGGAGAAGAGGCAGCAACGTGGCCAAGGTCCAGAAAGCCGTTGACAAGGGGGTTGAAGTGATTGAACATTCAGATGATCCAGTTGAATTCATAGCCAACCTCTTCACCCCCACCAAGCTAAGGAGCATAAGAATACTCCAAAGGGAAAATGGAGAAAAAGTGGCCACAATAGAGGTTAACCCCAAGGATAGAAGGGCCGTGATAGGTAGGGGCGGTCAGAACATTGAAAGAGCCAGGATACTAGCAAGGAGACAGCATAACATAAGTAACATCATAATTAAATAATTGGGAGGGAATCACACTTGCCAGGACTATTCGCAGCAAAAAAACTCAAAAAAGACAGGCAGAAATTTAGATGGAAAGATCCACAATACAAAAGAAGAGCATTACGCTTAGATGTTAAAGCAGACCCCCTCGAGGGAGCGCCACAAGCAAGGGGCATAGTAATAGAAAAAGTTGGTATAGAGGCGAAACAGCCGAACTCAGCCATAAGAAAATGTGTAAGAGTCCAGTTAATCAAAAATGGTAAACAGATAACAGCATTCGCCCCCGGAGATGGTGCGATAGGTTTCATCGACGAACACGATGAAGTAGTCGTGGAAGGTATTGGAGGACCTGCTGGAAGAGCAATGGGTGACATTCCAGGCGTCCGCTGGAAAGTCACAAAGGTCAATAATGTATCACTCCAGGAAATGGTTAAAGGTAAGATAGAGAAACCAGTGAGGTAATACTTATGAGTTTAGTCTTTGATAAATGGGAAACAAAAGAGGTGAAAGTCGAAGACATGGGACTAGCCAAATACATACACCTAGAGGAGGTGCTCGTCCCACACACAATGGGCAGACACGTGAAAAGACAATTCGCAAAATCAAAAGTCTCGATAATTGAAAGATTAATAAACAAAGTCATGAGAACAGAAAAAAACACCGGAAAAAAGAATAAAGCACACAAGATCGTTAAGGAAGCATTCAAGATAATAAACCAACGCACAAAAAAGAACCCAATAAAAGTCCTAGTTAAGGCTATAGAGAACACATCCCCACGTGAAGAGACAACAAGGATAAAATATGGGGGTATAGCCTACCAAGTTGCCGTTGACGTATCCCCACAGCGCAGACTCGACCTATCATTAAATTTCCTCACAAAGGGTGCCATGCAAGCAGCCTTCAAAACCAAAAAATCAATAGAAGAATGCCTAGCAGAAGAGATCATACTGGCATCCGAGTATGATACAAGAAGCTTCGCGATCCAAAAGAAAGAAGAAAAAGAAAGAATAGCCAGATCAGCACATTAAGGTGATTTTAGTGAGCAGACGCGCTAAAATGATTAGCAAAATCAAGGAATTAATGTACAAGCCAGATTATATCCGAAACATTGGCATAGTCGCCCACATAGACCATGGCAAAACAACACTATCAGACAACCTACTAGCAGGTGCAGGGATGATATCAGCAGAACTAGCCGGCGACCAACTATTCCTAGACTTTGACGAACAAGAACAAGCAAGAGGCATAACCATAGACGCAGCTAACGTTTCCATGGTCCACCCCTACGAGGGAAAAGAATACCTCATAAACCTCATAGACACCCCAGGACACGTAGACTTCGGAGGAGATGTTACAAGGGCGATGAGAGCCGTTGACGGTGCAGTGGTCGTGGTCTGCGCAGTCGAAGGCGTAATGCCCCAAACAGAAACAGTACTAAGACAAGCCCTCAAAGAACATGTGAAACCAGTACTATTCATAAACAAAGTTGACCGTCTAATAAACGAACTCAAACTCAAACCAGAAGAACTCCAGGAAAGATTCATAAAAATAATAAGCCAAGTAAACAAGCTAATCAAAAGCATGGCACCCAAAGAACTCAAAGAAAAATGGCAAGTAAAAGTAGAAGACGGCAGCGTAGCCTTCGGATCAGCCTACTACAACTGGGCCATCAACATACCCATAATGCAAGAGACAGGCATAACCTTCAAAGACATATACCAATACTGCAAAGAAGACAGACAAAAAGAACTAGCCCAAAAAGTCCCCCTACACAAAGTACTCCTTGGAATGGTTGTGAAACACCTACCCAGCCCATCAGAATCTCAAGCCTACAGGGTGCCAGTCATATGGCAAGGAGACCTAGAAAGTGAAGAAGGCCAAACCATGCTCAAAACAGACCCCAATGGGCCGCTGGCAGTAATGATAACAGATGTTAGGATAGATAAACATGCTGGTGAAGTAGCAACTGGCCGCATATTCGGGGGAACCATCAAAAAGGGTGATGAAATATTCCTAGTAGGATCACATGCCACCTCCAGAGTCCAACAAGTCGGAGTCTATATGGGCCCGGAAAGAATCAACACTGATGTTGTCCCAGCCGGTAACATTGTAGCGATAACAGGTGCGAAGAATGTTGTTGCAGGCGAAACAGTATGCGATACCGAAAGGAAAATAGAAGCATTCGAGAGCCTAGAGCACATTTCAGAACCTGTTGTCACAGTCGCGGTTGAAGCAAAAAATACTAAGGACCTTCCAAAACTTATAGAGGTTCTAAGGCAGATAGCGAAGGAAGACCCCACAGTAAAAGTCGAGATAAACGAAGAAACCGGCGAACACCTCGTCTCTGGTATGGGTGAATTACACCTTGAAATAATCGCCTATAGGATAAACGAAAAAGGTGTTGAAATAGAAACCTCAGAGCCAATCGTAGTCTACAGAGAGACTGTCGTAGACACCGCAGGGCCTGTAGAGGGCAAATCACCCAACAAACATAACAGATTCTATATAACAATAGAACCATTAGAAGAATCAGTGTTCAAGGCCATACAGGAAGGCCGGATCAAAGAAGGCAGGATAAAAGGTAAGGAGATGGCGAATAAATTCATAGAAGCAGGTCTTAGTAAAGATGAGGCTAGAAGAGTATGGGATGTGTATGAAAGGAACCTATTCATAAACATGACAAGGGGTATACAGTACCTTGATGAGATAAAAGAACTCATACTAGACGGGTTCGAAAGCGCGGTAGATGATGGTCCACTGGCAAAAGAGAAAGTGATGGGCGTTAAGATCAAACTTATGGATGCTAAAATACACGAGGATGCTGTGCACAGAGGACCTGCACAGGTCCTCCCCGCGGTTAGAAGAGCTATATATGCGGCTATGATGATGGCCGAACCCAAGATCCTCGAACCGATACAGAAGGTTTTCATTAACGTCCCACAAGAGTACATGGGTAATGCCACGCGGGAAATCCAGAATAGACGCGGTCAAATCCTAGATATGAGCCAAGAAGGTGATATGGTGACAGTAGAAGCTAAGGTTCCAGTCGCTGAAATGTTCGGCTTCGCAGGCGATATTAGATCGGCTACAGAGGGAAGATGCCTCTGGTCCACTGAAAACGCAGGATTTGAAAAGTTACCGGATGAACTCCAAAAAACGATTATAAGGGAGATAAGAACGAGGAAGGGCCTATCACCCGAACCATATGGTGCCGACCACTACCTTAGTTAAAGTACATAAACTTATATAATAAAATAATAGATATGAGATTTTAACCCTTTATGGGTATAAGGATCAAAGGTTTCAGATCATCACAGAATATTTGGAGGTAATATTATGGCTAAAGAGAAAGAACACATAAACTTGGCATTTATTGGACACGTAGACCATGGAAAATCCACACTTGTAGGTCATCTTCTCCTACAAGCAGGAGTCATCAGCGAACAGCAATTAGCTGAAGGAGAAGACAAGTTCAGGTATGTTATGGACAGATTAGCAGAGGAAAGAGAAAGGGGATTGACAATAGACCTTGCACATACAAAATTCGAAACAAAAAAGTATGAATTCACAATCGTGGACTGTCCAGGACACCGCGACTTCGTTAAAAACATGATCACAGGAGCGTCACAAGCAGACGCAGCAGTACTAGTCGTGGCGGCAGACGACGGAGTGATGCCACAGACCAAAGAACACGTATTCCTCGCAAGGACACTCGGCATAGACCAGTTAATCGTCGCAATAAACAAAATGGACCTAGTAGATTACAGTGAAGACAGATACAATGAAGTTAAAGATGAAGTGAGCGAACTCATCAAAACAGTCGGTTACAAGCCTAAGGAAGTTCCATTCGTCGCGGTCTCAGCATTCGTAGGCGACAACATAACCCAGAAGAGTGATAAAACACCATGGTACAAGGGTCCGACGATAGTAGAGGCATTAGATCAACTAAAACCACCGGAAAAACCAGTAGACCTGCCATTAAGGATACCAATCCAGGACGTATACTCCATCACAGGAGTGGGCACAGTACCAGTTGGCAGAGTGGAAACAGGAGTCATCAAAACAGGCGACAATGTCATATTCGAGCCACCAGGCGTGGGCGGCGAAGTCAAATCCATCGAAATGCACCATGAACGCATAGAACAGGCCGAACCCGGTGACAACATAGGATTCAATGTTAGAGGTGTTGGGAAAAATGATATAAGAAGAGGTGACGTTGCAGGACACCCAGACACGCCACCAACAGTCGCCAAACAATTCACGGCACAGGTAGTTGTGCTACAACACCCAGGAGTCATAACAGTAGGATACACACCAGTATTCCACTGTCACACAGCCCAGGTCGCATGCACATTCACAGAACTTCTCCAGAAGATAAACCCAGCGACCGGTGAAGTGCAAGAAGAAAACCCAGACTTCTTAAAGACAGGAGACGCCGCAGTAGTCAAAATACAACCAACCAAACCACTTGTAATAGAAAAGATCAAAGACATCCCACACATGGGCAGATTCGCAATAAGGGACATGGGACAGACAGTCGCGGCTGGAATGTGCATAGACCTAGTACCAGCAAAATAAAAACACCCCAATATTATATTTTTTTTGGAGGATGAAAATGCAGAAGGCAAGGATCAAACTCACAGGAACTGACCCGAAGAAATTGGAATACGTCTGTGAACAGATAAAAAAGATAGCGGAGAGAACAGGAGTTGACATTTCAGGTCCCATACCCCTCCCAACAAAGAGGCTCATAGTACCAACCCGCAAATCACCAGACGGCGAAGGAACCGCCACTTGGGAAAAATGGGAGATGAGAATCCATAAAAGACTCGTGGGAATAGAAGCCGATGAAAGGGCCATGCGCCAGGTTATGAAGGTAAATGTACCTGATAATGTTAGTATAGAAATAGAACTCAAAGGCTAAAAAACCCCAAATAAGCTTTAGGTTATATTTTTTCATGTGCCGGGATAGCCTAGCCAGGTAAGGCGCGGGACTTGAGATCCCGTGGAGCTTCGCTCCCCCTGGGTTCAAATCCCAGTCCCGGCGTCAAAACCCTCAAAAAAATAGAACAGAAGACTTTATAAACTAGAAAGAAGCCTACTTATAGGATGTGTTCATAAAATCAATCGGCTTTTTTCTAGTATGATCATCTTCCCACTTTCTGGGGGGTTTTTCATCATGATAAAAACTAAAACAATCCCGGAAGAACTCATAGCAGTCATACCATATACTGGATGCCTGAAGAAAACCAGAGAATTGCTCCAAGAACTTGAAGAATGGCTCAGGGCAAATGATGCCAATATTAAGGGCCCTGGTTTTGTAATATTCTATACAAGCCCCCTTAAAGAGGATGGAAAATATGATGTGGGGTTTCCAATAGGAGAGGAGGTTGAAGGCAGCGATCGCGTTAATATTGTGACGATACCAGGGCATAAGGTTTTATACACCTCTTATAAAAATTCTGGTAGGAAGGCTGCCTATGACTCCCTTATATCCTTTGTTGAGGAGAATAACCTGGATGTGATAGGTTCGCCCCGTGAAGTCTATCATGGAGATGCGATAGAGGTACAGTTTCCAATAATATAAGCCTTTAGGGTTTCTGGTACTTTCTTATAATATCCTTAAAGGCGTTGATTATATACTTTATTTGTTTCATGTTCATAGCATATATGCTACATTTAAACCATCGGGTCTGACCCCTCTTTATACCAACTATCTTCTTTTCTTTAAGTTCTTCATATAAGAAGAAGCCCCTCCTTGGATGTGAACTTGCTATATTATCAAATATGGGTGTTTCGAATCTTACAAGATCATGTTCTTTTGGTTTGAGGCCCAATTGTATTATTTCACCTAATTTTTCCATTTCTTCTACAAAGTATCTTGTCTTTTTAAGTTCTTCCCCCCATCTTTGGACTCTTTCTTTTACATGGGGGAATGACGCCATCAATGTTGCGATTGGAGCCCCTCTACTTGTACATCCTAGCATTTCGATTTCCTTTTTTTCGTGGCGCTGGGATCTTTTAAGTATGGTGTCTTCCCATTCACTGGTCATGCCAAGCACTCCTATTGGTCCTGATGCTGCCATGCTCTTGTGCCCGCTTCCCACGATAAAATCTGCCCCTATTTTCTTGGCGTCTATTGGCATCCTGCCCATTGAGTATGCGCAGTTTAGGAGTAGTGGCACTCCCAATTTTCGGCAGGTTGATGCGATCTTTTTTGCATCTGTAAGGTTTCCATAGTCTCCGTCGACGTGTGTAAGTAATGCTAATTTGATGTCGGTTTTGTCAATTGCATCCTCTAGTGTTTCCTTGTAGGTTTCTGGTTTTATCTCGAATGTTGGATACCCGGTATTTGGTGTTTCGATTATTTTGAGTTGGTTTCTTTCGGCTGCTAAGTGTGTTGTGTAATGTGCATTCTCGTCCACGAGGATGGTGTCTCCTTTATCGCAGATCGCGTGCATCACTGCGAATTTTCCTTCTCTTGCACCATGAACTGTTCTTACAACATCGACATTTATGAAGTCTGCTAGGTCATCAAGGAATCTTATGATGTCTGGTTTTCTTATCTGGTCTAATCGTCCTTCACAATAGTCGCATATGCTGTATCCGTCTGCGAATTCGTAGAGTGCTTCGCGTGCATCTGCTGGGAGGAGTCCCCCTCTCTGTAGGGGGTTTAGGTTAAGGTTTTCCCTTTCAAGGGTTCTTGTAAGACCATAATCTTGACATTCCATTATTTTCCCTCTATTATACTTTTTATCTTTTCATATATGAGGTTGCGGTTTTCTGGGTTGATCCTGAATATTTGAACGTCTCCCCTATCCTTTATGTTTTGGATGAGCCTCCTGTGGAAGGCTGCTATCACTATTTTGTCGCTTGAAAGCGCCTCTTCAACCTTCGGGAGGAAATTTGGGTCTTTAAGTTCCATTGGCGCGACCTCGTCTATTATGATGTAGTCTGCGGATTTGATGGCTCTTTCAACTCCAGGCACACCCACCCTTTTGATGGTTTCAATCTTAACACCATAAGACCCTACCCTGGGTCCTGGGCTCCCTTTCTTTGCTAGTATACCCTCTTCACCCGTCATTATATCTATTATCTTGAATCCTATCCTTCTGTGGTCTTTTCTTATTTCTGGTGTGAATATTCCGCCGATAATAGCCCCTTTTTTTTCAAGATAGTTTTTTATTTTTTTGATTAGAGTTGTTTTACCACTTCCCGGTCTTCCGGTTATTATAATATTTTCCATCTTATCCACCTTATAGCAGGTTGGTGAGGCCTAATTCTCTTGCATATTCTCTTGCAGTGTAAATTTCTTCCCTTGTAGGGTACCTGTCTATTTTCGGGTATTCCATGGCATGGTATACTGGCCTGTATTGTCCCATTATATTGACTGGGGTGTTTTCGCCTATTTTGTCGGCTATCCATGATAGTATGGGTATTGTGCAACATTCTATGTGCCCTGGGAGTATGAGGTGTCTTATTATCATATCAGCTGATTCTTTGGCTAGCAGGTGATTCCTTGTGGCTATTTCCCAATAGTTGTCAGCGTCTGATAGTGTCTTGGCGCATTTGTTGTTTCCGAATTTGAAATCTGTGAGGTATAGGTCTATGATACCGTCTAGTAGGTTCATGGCTTCATTTGACATGTAGAAGTTGCTGTTCCATATTATGGGGATGTTTTCTTCACAGTATGATATGACTTTTAGGATGTAATTGAGGTTGGGTGTGGGGTCGCCCCCCACAAAATTGACGTTGAATGATCCTCTCTGCCTTCTTTTATCTATTATTTTTGCAAGTTTTTCAGGTCTTATGTGGACGCCCCCTTGCGGGTTTTGGGATATGTCCCAATTTTGGCAGAATACGCAGTGGAATGTGCAACCTGAGAAGAATATTGTATGGCTTGGGACGAGGGGTGTCTCCTCTCCAAAATGCAAAAACTCTGATGCTATCCTGGCTTCTAGCACTCCACAGTATCCTGGTTCTTTTCTACGGTTAACATAGCAGCGTCTTTCACAAAAATGGCACGACTTGAATATGTTCTCGGCTATTTTTATCTTCAAATCTAGGAATGATGTTTCCCAAGATCTTGTGGATTGTTTTTCATAATATTCCTTGAATTTTCTCCGGATTCTTTCGTGTTCGTCCCATAGTCTGGCTGTTGGCACATCTTCAACTTCTATGGATGCTGCTATCTTAAACCGTGCAAGTTTTTTATCTTCCTTTATAAGATGATAATCTTCTAGCATCATATAATGTTAAGATGGTCTGCCTTTTTGTATTTTATCCTCCGATGACCCTTATGGTTTCTATGAGTATCCTTGGTGTTATGAAGGTTCCTATTTGCCTTATCCTTGAATCTATCATTTTTATTTGTTTCAGGATGTTGAACAGATTACCTGAGATCATGGCTTTTTTTATTGGATACTTTATTTCTCCATTTTCTATGAAGAATGGGTTGTTGGCTTCTAGTGAAAAGTCCCCCGAAATTGGATTGGCTGTATGAGCACCAAGGACATCAGTTACAAGCATGCCCCTTCTAATATCTTCAATTTTTATTTTATCTTGGAAGTCTAGTATGATGTTGGTTGTTAAAACTGTTGGTATGCTTGAGAATGATGATCTCATACCATTACCAGTACTTTCAACTTTTCCCTTGGAAGCTGTATAAAGATCATATATGAAATTTTTTAATATGCCTTTTTCTATTATAGGTGTGCGTTGGGATGGTGTTCCTTCATCATCTATGGGGGCTGAATAGAGGCCTCCTGTTATTCTCCCATCATCATATATGTTCATTTCTGGGTTCGCTACTTCTTCTCCGATTTTGTCCCTGAGGTAGGACCTTCCTCTTTGGACGTTATCGGCGTTTATTGCTGATGTGAATGTTGCAAGAATGCCATTTATAGCATGATAATCCAATAGGATGCTCATGTCATCTGTCTCGACTCTTTCGCCTCCGATGGAATTTTTCGCTATCTTACAAGCGGCCTGTGATATTTTTTCCGGTTCTAGGCTCATTAGGCATGATGCATCGGATTCGTAGGCTGTGGATTTAAAATTGTTTTCCTTGGCATTAACTGATATGTGAGCAGAGAATCCCGTACTCTTATATTCTGTTTCAACCCCATTAGAATTTAACAGGAGCGTTTGAAGGTGGCTTGCAGTGAAGCCTCCGCTGGTAGGTTCACAACCTTCATCAAAAACCGTATTTATCATTCTTTCCGCGAATTCATGAACATCAGCAACTTCTAGATCATGGAAGCTTTTATCATAGATTTTCTTCACATGAGGATAATGTGATGGTTTGGAAAATTTAAAATTTTCATCTGCCTCATTCGCTCTCATATTAAAGACAGCCGCCTCTATGGCATCTTCTATCCGGTTCATGTCCGTGGTGTAAGAGAAGCCCATCCTTTTATCTTCTATAACCCTTAAGCCGAGGCCTGTTAAGTGTTGTTCCTTTGCAAGGTCTATCCTATCCCTTTGGATGTCAACTTCCAATGTTTTCTCTCTTTGTATATATATTTCAACGTTCTGCGCATGTTTAAGGGCTTCTTTGAATGTTTTTTCTGCTATATTATACAATTTGTTCCCCCCGTTGGAATATGAGTTTTTCAAGAGCTTCTGCCACTCCATCACCATATTTTTTGGTTGTCACGTAATCTGCCATTTTTTTGAGTTGGGGATCTGCGTTTGCAACCGCTACCCTTAACCCGGCCACTTTGAGGAAGTCGATGTCGTTTTCACTGTCTCCTATTGCTATTATATCCTCTGTTTCGATTCCCATGTCTTCTGCGACTATTTTAAGGGATGAACCTTTATTGACACTTGGATCTGTTAAATGAATTGCGAATTTCGTATCATAAACTTCAACATCAAAATCCCTCAAAGCTTCCTTTATAATATCTTCGGGTATTGTGCGCCATATAGCTATCTCAGAGACTCTGAACTCTGAAAATTGAACCTTCTCCACAGGATACAAACTTTTAAGGTGCTCGTAAGCTTTTTCAGCCTTTCTAATATCACCCAGTACCTTAACTTTCTCCTTAGAATATATTACACCACCATTTTCCGCTACAAGACCCCCTGAGGTTCCTATAAGTACAGAAGCTGCCCTGGTGAAACATAAGATATTCCCAGTGACGAGTATAACAGGCACACCAAAAGATTCAGCTTTCCTCAATGCTTTAAGGGCAGGTATGCTCAACTTCCTTGTCGGGTCAGTTATAGTACCATCAATGTCTACAGCAATCGCCCTCATAATCTAATCCTCAAAATGAACTATAACGATATGCGATATTACATGTTCCCTCCCTTGAAACCATACATGCACCAACAGGATTAGTTGGCGTACACTCGCTCCTGAAAAGTGAACAATCCTCAGGCCTCGCAACACCCCTTAATACAGCACCGCAAATACAACCAGTGGGACATTCAATCACATCCCCCAATTCAATATCAAACCTTTCCCTAGCATTAAAATTTGAGAATTCCTCCTTTATCTCATATACAGAATCCGGGACTTCTGGAAACCCCCTCCACTCTCTACTCGTAACATAGAAAACCTCTCTCATAACCTCCTGGGCTTTAAGGTTACCCTCCTCCCTTACAACCCTTCTATACTCATTTTCAACCTTGGCATTTCCATTCTCTATCTGACGAAGTATCATATAAACGGCTAAGAGAACATCAATAGGGTTGAAACCCGCAATAACCTGGGGTATCCCATAATCCCTAGAAAATGGGATATAAGGCCTCGTACCTATTATAGTGGAAACATGTCCAGGTTCTATAAGACCATCCAAATTCACTTCCCCAGATTCTATGAGAAATTTCAAAGCAGGAGGTATGAGACGATGACATGAAAGGACCGAAAAATTTTCTGGCGGATCTGACAAAATCGCGGAAGCTGTTGTGGGTGCTGTTGTCTCAAAACCAGCCGCCATGAAAACAACCTCGCGGTCAAGGTTTTTCGCAATCTCAACAGCATTGTTCACACCATAGACTATTCTGACATCAGCACCTTCAGCCTTTGCATCAGCAAGAGAACCATAAGATCCAGGGACACGGAGCATATCCCCAAAAGTCGTAATGGTAACGCCTTGCCTTGCAAGTTCCACGCATTCATCAATCTCCCTCGCAGGAACGCAGCATACTGGGCATCCAGGCCCAGCAACAACCTCAACCTCCTCTGGTAAAAGGGATCTTATACCATGTTGCATTATTGTATGTTCATGAGATCCGCAGACATGCATTATCTTAACCGGCCGTGAAATCTTATTAATCTTTGATATTATCCTCCTTGAAAGATCCTTCATAACATCACCAGGATAATCTCTGCTTAAAATCATTATCTCATATAAAGAGCATATATAGTTGATGGATAAAAAAAGAGAAAAATGGGGAAAATTCGATTATATCTTCCTTGAAACTGCAAATCCAGCGATAATTGACAGCACCCCTAATACCATTAAGGATAATGGCGTTCCTGTTGGCTGCATTGGAACTTCCCCAGGCTTTGGTGGCTTTGGTGGCTTTGGTGGCTTTGGTGTTGGCTTTTTAGACACTTCTATCGTCACAGAACCCATGTTGTTGTCTAGATTTGGATCGTATATGCCACTTGTCACAGTAGCTACATTCGTTATGCTCACATCAGATACTATAACCCTTGCTATGATTTCAAGAGTTGCCACGGCCCCACTTGTAAGATCCCCAATCGTCCAAATACCAGTCACCGGATCGTATGATCCTTGAGTGGCCGTGCTGCTCACATACTGCAGACCCATTGGTAATAAGTCAATTACCCTAGTATTTACTGCAGTGTCCGGTCCAAGGTTCTCCACGATTACTGTGAACCTAACAGTGTCCAAGTATTTTACAATTGTCTGGTTAGCCATCTTAGTGATTGCAAGATCGGCTTCTGGAGCCACTCCAATAGTGACACTTGCAGTGTTATTCGCAGTGTATGGATCATACACACTACCAGCAACTGTAGCCGTGTTAACCAATGCAACGTCAGTTGTATTGACGGTGGCGATTATCTCCAGTGTTCTGGAGGCGCCAACTGCCATCTCACCAAGACTCCAAGTAACAGTCCTCGTAACAGGATCATAAGAGCCTGTAGGGCTGGAACTGACATACAAGAGTCCTGAAGGCAACACATCAGCCACAGTAACATCCGCAGCAGTGTTAGGTCCAACATTTGTCACTGTCAATGTGAATTTGACACTGTCACCATATCTTGGAGCTGTGTTGTTAACTGCCTTTGTAATGCCAAGATCGGCTTCTGGAGCCACTCCAATAGTGACACTTGCAGTGTTATTCGCAGTGTATGGATCATACACACTACCAGCAACTGTAGCCGTGTTAACCAATGCAACGTCAGTTGTATTGACGGTGGCGATTATCTCCAGTGTTCTGGAGGCGCCAACTGCCATCTCACCAAGACTCCAAGTAACAGTCCTCGTAACAGGATCATAAGAGCCTGTAGGGCTGGAACTGACATACAAGAGTCCTGAAGGCAACACATCAGCCACAGTAACATCCGCAGCAGTGTTAGGTCCAACATTTGTCACTGTCAATGTGAATTTGACACTGTCACCATATCTTGGAGCTGTGTTGTTAACTGCCTTTGTAATGCCAAGATCGGCTTCTGGTAGTACGGCTATTGTTATGTTTTCACCGAAGTCTCTGTTGTAGTGGAAGCTTCCGCCGCTTTGGTCTGTTATAAGAGCAAATAATGCTGTTGTTCCCGTTCCTATAACTTTGTAGTACCATACTGAGACGAAGTTGGTTGTTCCTGGATTGTCGATTCGCACATTATTGGTTGTGCTCGATCCATAGGTTATTGTTACATTCAATGGTTGGAGTATGTTTGGGTTATAGTTGGTAAGTGGCAGATTAACTGTATTGTAGGTTGCTGATGCTGTACGTGATATTACTGTAACTGTTATTGTATCTCCTATTGTTGGTGTGGTGTTACTTACGGTTATGGAGTCTACTTGGTTACGTTGTTGTGATATGATTTTTTGTACGTATAGGCTGCCTGTGATTGTGTCTGGTGTTCCGGTGTTTGTCCCGGCGACTCTTACTGTGTAATTTCTTGATGTATCATATGCTGCGCTTGTTCTTGTTATCTCGATTAGGTAGAATACGTCTACTGTTGCGCCTGCTGGTATGTTTCCAAGGTTCTTTGTCGCGTTTTCGTTTGGTGCGAGGTTTATATATGGGTTTGTTGTTGTCCATGTGAAGTTGGCAGTAACGTTATTTGCTGTGGTTAGAGCGTTATTGGTAACCCTTATTTGTACAAGGTAAGAGTTTGGGCCTACAATCACGTTATTAGAATCGAGGCCTATTGTGTCCCACGATCCTTTTGTTAGCGTGAGTGTTCCGAGTTGGAAATTTATTTCAGCTGAACGGTTTTCATCCAAGTTTATGGTTTGTGTTGGTATTATATGTCCTGGTGCTATTGCAGAGACTATTAGTGTGTTATCTTCTGAGTAGAATGATATGTTATATTTTCCATCTGGTCCTGTAGTGTTTGATGCTATATTCGATCCTGTGGGGGATTTCACATCTATTGTGGCTCCTTGGAATGGTTCTGTGCTGTTACAGTAGGTTACTGTTCCATTGATGAATGTGTTTGGTTCGGTTATGTTGGTGTTGTTGGTTGCGTTCACTGTTCCAATGGCTAGGAAAATCAGTAGGAATGAGATTGTGATTGCTAGTTTTCTAATTATTTTCACCCCCCTTTACATTTATAGGTATTATATTTGTATCCATCTTTATTTAAATCTTTTTTTAAAAATTATCGAAGATATGGGAAAAATTTTTAAGGGTGGTCCTTTTTTTGGGTTTGCATTTTCAGAGGTGTTCTTGGAAACCATTGGTACCTTAGAATTCTTGGATTGAGGAATTTAGTGGAAATTTCTGGAGACGGGATGAAAAATTTTTCAATTGGATTGTGGATATAAAAGTCCTATGGGGGTGATGATATGGTCCAATTAGGTATCTATGGATAATAGGAGTGAATATGGGGGGGTCTGTTTAAAGTGAAGGTGAATTGATAAAAAATTGGGTTTGGAAGTTATACGCTAGAAGCCTACAGAAAAAAATAAGGTTTATTCACACGTTGATTGCCCAAGACCTCCCCCCTTTTAGTTGTGAATTCTACTTTTTATCGCAGGTCTTCAGTTTAAGGAGTGATAAGAGTCGCCTGGACATATACACAATAATTAGAATAGCGCTAAAGGATTAATTATGGACTTTAGATGAAATCGGTGATTATTACTTGAAAGGCCAGTATATGATGAAGGCTCGGGAAAAAAGAAATAAGAAGTGTGTGTGAAAATTTGACTTTTTATCCTCTAAGGCTTTATACTATGCACTGTTTGTATATTGTTCTTGCTATATGTTCCAGGTCTCTTGATTCGTCAACTATGATACCATGTGATACAAGGTACTTGTAGGGGTATGCTATTCCTTTAAAGTTTGCTGGTGAAAAGTTATCGTCCCATGCACGTGGCAACCATGCTAATCCATCTAATTTTGTTTTTGGGGACCAATTTATGTATATGAATGGTTTGTTTGCTTTTATTTTTTTGAAATAACTTGTACCGTATCCATAGATCGTGCCAGCGCAATTGTATTGTATCTTGGCAAAGCAATAATTTCCTTTAAGCTCTGGGAATATATGGTATTCAGCGTCTGGGTGCACCCATTTACCGATTACTTTAACACCCATACTTGTAAGTAATGCTTCCAATTTTTTCAACCTTTCCATGTCCTTGGTTTGCCCATCTATGATATCACTTGCCAAGTATACTGATCTCACCACCTTTTTTGTGGAATTAGCTATTATTCCTTCCCCTATGGGGAGGGATTCCATTTTTACATTGGTTATTGTTACATAGTCTGGTAATCTTCCTTTCTTGTTGTAGAAGTTTATTATTCTTGCATAAGCATAAGCAATGTTTCGGTAATTTATTTTCCCAATTTTTGCTGTTACATAAGGTGGTGATCTTCCATTAGTCTCCATGTATTTTTTGATATTCTGGGCTGCTTGTAGATAACCCACCCCACTTGTATAGGTTCTATAGAGTGTTCCTGTTGCTGATCCGCTCGACAAATCGGTTGGCGGTTTAAAATTATTGGTGGTCACACCCACCTTCCTTTTATTGTTTAAATTCACCGTTGTTGCGGCCGCAGCATAGAGATAATCGTCTAAGGTCACGTTTTTATTGTTTACCTTAACATGTGAGGGTATTTCACCTGTTTTGGATGTTTGATTTGCTATTTTCTCTGAAGCCTCCGATATTTCGTTGTATGATAATTTAACTGCCGAAGCACCGCTTATAAGTGCTAGGAACAATAAAATGGTACTTATACCTATCAGTTTTTTCATGATAAACACCACTAGCCACTTATTAACAAAGAACTTTTATATAAACTTTATCATTTTTTTGCGACTTGGATCCGAATATTTTTCAATTTTAGGGGAATCTAGAGAACAATTAGATGAAAATGGACCCTATGAAAACCTTCTAATCAAAAGTTTTCACGGGTTAATCTACAATGAACACCATCCCCCGCGAAAAAACCGAAAATGAACCTATATTTTCACTTTTAACGCTCTTCATATCCTTTTTTTGAAAATTTAAGTGTGAAATGGCCATATCTTAACTAATATACCCATTTTTTGTATTCAGGATTGGAATCCTTCATGTCCTCATAAAGCCAGACCATCCCATCAGCGAACCGTAATTTACTGATGAAACATAAAGAGCCACTAAATAGTGTTAACCATGGGTCAAGCACAAGAAGACCCCCCATGCAAAGATTATAAAGGTTACTCCACTCGCCAATGATAAAATATTAGGTATTGAGCGATGATGTGATGGAACCAGGCACCTTTTTTCTGTTCATTCATATCCTTTCCTCGAAAACCGCCTTTGAAGCCCAGTTACCAGTACTTGATGGTATGGGGAATATTCTCGGATTCAACCAGATCCATATTATGAACCAGTATAATGGATCACCAGCCAATCCAAATCCGACTCCAGAATGCAAGTGCTAAAAGTGGGAGCATGGAAAATCTCGTGTGACCACTCCATGGATTCGCATGCCTCATAAAAGTATTCTCACCCATCATAAAGGCTTTCGCAATTTTCATATTCCAAAGACATCATATAGTTTAGTTTAGGGGGGCTCTGTAGAAATCATATACACTAAAGTATTAATCACAAACTCCTAAAAGTGATTTGCTGTGATCCCTAAGGGTAATGGAGTGAAAAGCAAGGTTAAACTTTACAGGTATCGTATTCAAAACGGCTAAGCTCTATCAGGATATTCAAACATCAAATCTAAACGCAAGTACACTCAACACAATAATAGCTTTTTGTTGTGCTTGAAGACCCGTTTAAGATTAAACCAGGATTCACATCAACTATAAGTTTAATACCTACTGATGGATGCTCGGGCTTGAAGAACATGCCACACTTCAGAAGTTCATCTTAAACGCATCGGGATCATGGATAAAATGCTCAATTTAACAGCGCATCTATTCACGATAAAATATCCATGGGATTGCCATTTGACGGCATCTGCAAGTGGCCACGCAAGTTTACACTCACAGAGCCCAGATCCCAGAATAAAAGATGGAGGATGAGCTACACCAGAACAGGAGGCACAGGTTATATTAACCCACAGAGTAGTCAGAGGCCCCCATGAGACAAAGAATGCAATACTCCTCAACAGGGACAGCTGGGTTTCTGCATGGATAAAGCATTCGAACTAAAGGCATGTAAAAGTATTATCAAAATAGGTAAAAGATGATTTCTACAAAACTTATAATATTTTAGAAGCAGTTTTAGGTGGGAAATTCTGCAAACCCATAATGGGGACCAAATGTTCTTATCCTCTATTTTCTTTTCTGTTGTAGCGATATTATAGCGGCTATACCCGTTAATATACCCCCAGTAGAATATGCGCATTTTAAACCTGAAAGGAACAAGAGGGCATCAGAACCTTTTAACAAATATACCTTTAGGATCCTGTCTGGTACAGTTGCATATAATATTGCGCCTCCTGTGGCGATGCCAAGAACCATCCCAACATTTCTTATTGTTGCAAGGACTCCGGAGGCTATGCCCAGATAGGGTCTGGGGGCGCTGCCCATAACCGCACTATTGTTAGGTGACTGGAATATGCCTGTGCCTATACCGAAGAGGGCCATGCGCCACATGATATCAATTTGAGTTGCATGAGATGGTAGGGTGGCCATGAGGAAAAGTGCCAGGGCGCATATCCCCGCGCCAAGGGATGCTAGCACCCTTGTACCTATCTTATCTGATAAGTATCCGCTGAATGGCGCGACCATCATGGTTGCGAGTGGAAATGATGTCATGACTAGGCCTATTTTATCCGCTGGGTAATGCAGGATCCTTTGCATGTAAAATGGTGTGAGAAACACCATCACATATTGTGACATGAAATTTAATAGTGCGCTTAGATTCGCGAGACTAAAAGTCAAGTTATTGAAGAGTTCCAAGTTTAACATAGGCTGAGGAACGCGACTTTCAATGTATAGGAATCCTATGGCGCTTAAGACACCCACCATGAGAAATATTATATTGTGAGGGTTTAATCCGATCGCTTGGGCGATATTAATGAAATATAATAAGGAGAATAGGCTTAAAAATGCTGTTACAGTTCCTAGGATATCCACTCCACCTGATCGGCCCTTGAGTTCCCGTATAAATTTTTGGCTGAGTATCATTCCAACTAATCCAATAGGCACGTTTATAAGGAATGCTGAACGCCAACCCCAAAGTGATGTTACAAAACCTCCAAGGGACGGTCCTATAGCCAAACCCGCTGAAATACTTATAGCATTAATACCAAGTGCCTTGCCACGCTCTGTGGACGGAAAAGAACCCGTAATTATCGCGTAGGGTACTGACATCATCATACCCGCGGCAACCCCTTGCAGAGCCCTGGCAAATATAAGATGATAAACAGTAGATGAAAAAGCACAAAAGAGAGACGCTAAAACGAAACCTGCAAGTCCCCAAATGTAAACTTTCTTGTAGCCGATGATATCGCCTAGCCGACCATAAAACAATAAAAGACTGCTAATAATCAAAAGGTAGATCATAGGAACCCACTGGACCATGGAGATTGTTGTATGAAATGAATGAGCTATAACCGGAAGTATTGTATTAACGATACTAGCATCAATGGGCCCCATTATACTCCCAATCATGACAGTTGCCAATACAAGGTAACGCAGCCTATAATCATCCAATTGTATCCCCCCTAAAATTTGTAAGTATCTAACAAATAAATACATTTTTCATCTAACATAATTGTCCCTTTTATAGGGTTTAAGGGTGTCAAGATGGGGGATCGAATGTTAAAAAAAGCTTAAAATTCTCTTATCCATCGTCTCAATAGGAGATGGGAACATATAATAAATTCAAGAAAAAAATCACAAGCTTTGACACTGCCTCCAATTCTCATGATGTGAGAAGATCCCAAGGATTAGCCCCCATCCAATAAATTATATGAATGATTATTAGGTTAAGGTGAAATTTATGTCGATATAGCACCATTTTGGAAGGGATAATAAAAAAACGCCGGCGCCAAAAAAAAATAAGTGATGCTAAGGAGGTGCTAACAAAAACTATAAGAGTGGAGATAACAGCTGCAGCCATTAAACTAGCATTGGTTTTCTTGAAGCGTCTTGAATGTGGGCTCCATTGATTGTGCAAATCCACCCGCAAGCTCGTTAGAACCCGCTTGACGTTTGTATTATTGGTACTGTGGACTTGATTTTTTTTGGGAGCCTTCGAGGATGGGGGACTCCGCCGTGGATGGTTCGCTCCCTATTTACCTGGTGATTCGTGTTTTTCTTACTTAGCAGAAAATTAATTTTTTCGCTGGCTTTTATGTAACATGTTTACGGTGTACATTGCTGTTACATAAGATGGGGGATGATATGGCCCTTTCTCCACTTTGTTCGTTATACGATAGTATAACGAAAAAAGTGAACCATTAATATACACATCGCCTTTAAAAAAGGAGGGAAAAATATCACAGCCCTTCAAAGACTCCTGCCAAGATTGTAAGCCTTCTTCAAATTTTCATCCTTAAAAGAATCATCCCCTGGCATCATACCCCCAAGAACCTCCATCTCCGCCTCTTTCACACCCACACCAATCAACCTATCATATAACATAATACGACGCATACTTTCAGCAATACCAACCTCTTCAAGATAGTCCAAGGTATGGCCTGCCGAACAAATTACAACCGCTTTTTTAACAGCAATTCTAGTCTGTCGTTTTCCATCTTTGTCATAGTAGTAGGCGTATCCATACGTCCAAACTCTGTCAAACCAGCCTTTAAGCTTTGCAGGACAGTCACTCCACCAAATCGGATAAATAAAAGCCAAAACATCCGCCCTGTCAACCTTCTCTTGTTCCCTGACAACATCCTTAGGTAGTGGCGCATCAGGATCAAAACCAACTTCACGATAATGTTGCTCAGAATCCATCTCTGATTTGAATCCCATCTTGTAAAGGTCGCCGATTTCATATGTATGTCCAGCCTCGCGAAGACCTTCTGTGAACGCGCGCAAAACCTCTCTACTAAAAGACACTTCACTTGGATGGGCAAAAATAATATACACATGCATTATAACAACCCCAATAATATTATATTCAAATTTTTTAAAGTTTTCCCCCAGATCCTGTGAAGCTCCATCACATCTCACAAAATCATATCCAACTAAACAAATAAATAATTCCACAATGAATGGACTGTAACCAAAAGTATTGCTTTGACCATACGTCAATAAACCCCCACTATGCCTTCGAACATCACAGTTGCCAATACAAGGTCATATCCTATGCATTTAAACTTCCACATCTATGATGAAATTAACAGGAATGGACGCAGAAAATGTTAAAGAGGGGTATCCAGACCAAGCCACAATTGCAATTCAGATAAGGGACTTTGTTCTTTAAAAATCACTTGAATAATATCTGTTTGATCAACAGATTAGCCAATTTAACCAAGAACAGCAACACATAATTGATGGTATATATCTACCAGGTGCATAAACTTGGCATGATACAGTTCAGTTCGGATGAAGTTAAAACTTTGGAGAGTTTTCTAAGCATGTCAAAAGATTTTAACCACTTTAAAAAAGTTGTGGCTTGTGGTGGGTTGGAACTTAGGGGTCTTTTCATGGCCTCTGATTTCAAAAGAGCATCCTAAAAAAAATAAGTATGGGGAAAAATTTTATCTTGCAGCAGTAAACTTTAGATGTGAATATTGTAGTCAGTGTGCTTCCTGCGCTGTTTTTAATAGCATTTGCTGGTATCGTGACAATGAATGTTTTACCCGAGTTCCAGCCGCTGTTGCGTTTATGAAGAGTTTGTT
>Ga0078972_1001248_pt1 | contig 97551 bp, 84 predicted proteins | sample YelNatPaOPGAMG01_FD_67568 | JGI IMG/M metagenome (GOLD analysis project Ga0078972, IMG submission 67568) | Hot spring thermophilic microbial communities from Obsidian Pool, Yellowstone National Park, USA - OP-RAMG-01 (SPADES assembly) (version 2) | ecosystem: Environmental > Aquatic > Thermal... | reverse complement strand
AACACTCCTCGCTTGATTTCAAAACACCTTTTTCCTATCTAAAGACCCGGCTTCCAGAAATTGATGATAAAATAAGGTTTGTTATCCCCATAATGCTGGATAAAGTGGCTGTTGAGCTGGGTCCCTGGAGTGGATACCATGTCTTGGCACAGCACCATGTACTTTCCAATTATAGCTTATAGCGCTATTACGCAACTCTAACTTTAGTAGCTATCATTTTAGAGTTCTGAGTAAAGTTAGCTACTCGGGGTTTGCCCAGGTGGCTAGGGCATGGATAGAACCGAACGGCTTTTAACTGCGTGCTTTATTTTATCTTTGATATAGAACCTGTAAGGTGCTTAGAGTATAATGGTTGAGGTATAAGCAAAAGGTGGACGGAAAGGATTTGACGAAAGAGGCCCTGAAAGCACAGGTGTGTGCTGATGTAGAGAGTCAGCGTAGTAGACTTATCCAGCTTAGCCTCAAAATCCATTCTAACCCTGAAATTGGTTTCAAGGAAAGAAAAGCATCGGAATGGTTAACTCGCTATTTGAGTAGGAATGGTTTCAGTGTGGAAAAGGGCATCTGCAACCTACCCACTGCATTCAAAGCGACATATGGACATGGCGAGCCTGTGATCGGTCTGATTGCTGAATATGATGCCCTGCCAGGGGTGGGGCATGCCTGCGGGCATAATATAATAGGTGTCTCAGCAGCAGGTGCAGGGGTGGCTAGCAGGCGTATTATCGACTCTTATGGTGGTACAGTGGTTGTTTTGGGCACACCAGCGGAGGAGGTGTTCGGAGGCAAGGTGTTGATGTTGAGTGCCGGTGTTTTTGAAGGTTTAGATGTAGCTATGATGGTGCACCCAGGGGTACGGAATGTAGTTATCACTGAAGCACTGGCTTGTGTTGGGCTTGATGTTGTGTTCGTTGGTAAGGCAGCTCATGCCGCTGCTTATCCTGAGCGCGGTATAAATGCCTTGGAGGCAATGGTTCTGTCGTTCAATGCCATAAATTCATTACGGCAACACATCAGGAGTGATGCCAGGGTCCATGGCATCATCACTTACGGTGGTGATGCTGCCAATGTGGTCCCTGAGCGCTCTGCAGCCTCATTTTTGATACGCGCTTTGGATAGTAGCTATTTGGAGGAGTTGAAGGTAAAGGTATTGAATTGTTTTAAGGCGGCTGCGCTGGCTACAAATTCGCAACTGGAGTATAAGTGGAGTGATATAGTTTATGCACCGATGAAAAACAATCTTACTTTAGCGCAGATTTTTGCAGGGAATCTGGAGTCTTTGGGGCGCCGTGTGCAGTCATTTTCACGCCACTTTGGTATTGGCAGCACTGACATGGGTAATGTTAGTCAAGCAGTGCCAGCGATTCATCCTACTGTGGCCATCGCAACTCCAGATGTGCTGGTACACTCACCAGATTTTGCAATTGCTGCTGCCTCTGAGCAAGGTAATAAAGGGCTGCTGGATGCAGCAAAGGCTATGGCTATGACAATTGTTGATATAGTGTGCGAACCGGTAGTTTTATCCAAGATAAAAGACGAGTTTTACGGGCGTTCTTCACAGGCGTAGTGGTTCTACAATATTGCATTTTTGAGCCTTTGTCGATGTCGGAGCGGTCTATACGAAATATAGAAATCAGGGGGCAAAAATTTTAAAATAGAATAAAAGGTTTGGAATATTGGGTCAAGGGGCACGAAGGAAAGAACTCGTCTCTGCTATTAGGTTTAGAGCAGTGGTTTGCTGTTTTCGGTGGTCAGTGTGCTAATGTGATGGTTTTGTGAGCAAGACAAGCTTATAGCCAGGGAGACGCCGAATGAAGGTTATCTTTTTAAAGGACTCGCCCAAAGCGAAGAAAGGTGAGGTTAAGGAAGTAGCAGATGGCTACGCAAGGAATTATCTTATTCCACGTGGCTTAGCAGTACTGGCAAGTCCCGGGGCTGTAAGGGCACTTGAGACTGTGAAGGAGGGAAGGGCACAGCGGTGGGCTCGTGAGGAGGAAGAATTACGCAAGGTAGCCAAATTGCTGGAAGGGAAGGAATTGCATTTCAGAGCTAGGGCTGGTGCTAGGGGGCGCCTCCACGGTGCGATTACCAGTGCTGACATAGCTGAGGAGCTTTCCAAGCTGGTAGAACACCGTATTGACAAGAAATGTGTCAAGCTCAGTGAGCCTCTGCATAAAATAGGTAACTATGAGGTGCTGGTCAATCTCACTCGTGGGGTTGAGGTCAGAATCATGGTCTCTGTGGAGGCGGAGAAGGTCCTCGATGGTGAGTGAAAAACTGCCACCAAACGATCCAGAAGCTGAAAAGGCAGTCCTTGGTTCTCTACTGATAGACGGGGATAGCATATTTAAGGTTGCTACTTTTCTTAGACCAGAGGACTTTTTTGTCCCTGAGAATCAGTGGGTATACGAGGCTTGCTTCAACATTTACCAGCGCAATGAAGCTATAAACCAGATAACTGTGGCGCGCGAACTGGCGCAAAAGGGAAAGTTAGATGTGGTCGGGGGTGCTGCCTATTTAAGCTATCTGGTCTCAATAGTACCAACTTCTCTTCATGTCGAGTATTACGCGCAGATTGTATCTAGGCTGGCGGTGATGCGAAGGCTCATCAGCGCTGCAAGCCAAATTGCGGCTATTGGCTATGAAGCTGATGCAGACGCAGATATGGCTTTAAGCAGGGCGGAGGATATCCTTTTTAGGGTGAGGCAGCAGCGGAGTCGACAAGATTTTGTACCTATTCGCCAGGTTCTCGACCAGTATTTTGAGGAAGCTGGTCCTGCGTCAGTGGTTGCTGGACGGGTCGAGCGGGTATTTACCAATTTTGTTGCCCTCGACGATTTTCTGGGCGGGTTACAGCGTTCAGATTTGATTGTCCTAGCAGCGAGACCAAGTTTGGGTAAGACCAGCTTAGCTCTTAATATTGCGCGGAATGCTGCTGTAAATCAAAAAGCCTGTGTTGCCCTGTTTAGTCTTGAAATGTCGCGTCAGGCGGTGGTGCAACGGCTCCTAGCCAGTGAGGCTGGCGTAGATTCTAAGAGGGTTCGTTTGGGGGTTTATACGGAAGAAGAGGAAAAAAGGATTATGGAGGCCAGTGGGGTTCTGTCAGAGGCACCCATTTATATTGATGATTCACCTCAGTTGCGGGTAGTGGAAATGAGAAGTAAAGCACGGAGGCTTCACTTCGAGCATGGAATTGACCTGATCATCGTTGACTATCTCCAGTTGATGCAGGGGGAGGCAAAGAGCGAAAGTCGCGTTCAGGAGGTCAGTGAGATTACCCGTTCGCTGAAGGCTTTGGCTCGTGAGATAAATGCCCCGGTTCTAGCTATTTCCCAGCTTAGCAGGGCTGTGGAGGCGCGGGCTTCTCATAGACCACAGCTTGCTGATCTCAGAGAGAGTGGTAGTATTGAGCAGGATGCTGATGTGGTCCTTTTCATTTATCGGGATGATGCTTATTTCAAGGAAGAGGAGTGGAAGCGAGAACATGATATCGAAACAGAGCCTTATCCGCAGGGTATAGCTGATATTATCATAGCGAAGCATCGGAATGGTCCTGTGGGTGAAGTCAAGCTTCGCTTTATGCGTGAAACGGCTAAATTTGAAGATCTGGGAGTGGAATTAAGTACGACTTAGAGGTCAGAGCGTACAGAAATGGCAGAAAAAGGCTTTTCAGGTTTTCCAGCGCAGGCGGACGTTACTCCTGTGCCCAATCTGTTTTTTGCTACAGTTTTGCCTGAGATCAATGACCTTGCTGAGATGAAAACGATATTGCACGTTTTGTGGCTGGTAAGTCGTCGACGGGGTTATAATCGCTTTGTGAGTTATACAGAGTTGTCTTCTGACCTGACTTTCTTTACCGGTACAGATGGTGATACTGACCTGAGTGAAAGCGAGTTGAGACGGGCATTGGAGAAGGCAGTAGAGCGTCAGGTGTTGCTTTTGTTGAAGGTGGAAGTAGATGGCACAACCGAGGAGCTATATTTCGTTAATGATGCTGCCGGCAGGAGAGCGATGGATGGTATTCGGTTAGGGAAGGTCCCGAAAGTGCATCTGGTGCCAAGGGGCGGCGAGAAGGGTGGGAGGGCTCAGTTGGCAGATATTTTCAGGCTTTATGAGCAGAACATAGGTTTGCTTACTCCCATGATTGCTGACGAACTTCGTGAGGCTGAGAAACTCTATCCCAGAGATTGGATTGAGAGCGCTTTCAGGGAGGCTGTTGCTTTAAACAAACGGAATTGGAGATATATATCACGCATTTTGGAGCGGTGGGCAGTAGAAGGTAAAGACAATGGAAAGATTGGGCGATATCCTGAGAAAAGGACTGACCGCGAAAAATATGTCAGAGGCAGGTACGGACACCTCGTTAAACGTTGAACCTGCTGAGGAAGGCTTGGTCAAGGCAGGTTGTCCTTTATGTAAGGGTGCAGGCTTTGTGTACCCATTGTCAGCGTCAGGACGTCCTGACTTTAGTAGAGTGGTGCCTTGTCAGTGCACCCGTCAGGGGCTGAAAGGGGAGAGGGTGGAACAACTGCGCAGGTATAGCAATCTTGGTGTTTTAGCTCGTCTCACTTTTGATAGCTTGGTGCCCACAGGTCGTGTAACTGAAGAGGAAGCACAGCGTCAATTCAGGGCTGCGTACGAAGCTGCCGTTAGTTTTGCAGATAATCCTGAGGGGTGGCTTGTTTTTGTTGGTCCGAGTGGGTGTGGCAAGACCCATCTTGCCTGTGCGATTGCCAATCACCAGATAAGCCGTGGTAACCCGGTGTTCTATATAGGCGTGGCTGACCTGTTGGACCATCTCCGTTATGCCTTTAGTCCCAATAGTGAGATCACTCACGATGAATTGTTCGAGCGTGTTAAGAAGTCACCGCTGTTGGTATTGGACGATTTGAACATGGCAGGTGCCACGCCCTGGGCGCGCGGGAAACTGGAGCAACTTTTGGATTACAGATTTAATGTTCGTTTGCCCACGGTGATTACCACATCTGTACCAATAGAAGAGTTTGACGATAATTTAAGAGGACATCTGGCTGATGCAGAGTTTAGTCGCGTCTGCGTCGTTCGAGAAAAGTTGCCATCCGTGCTGGAAGAATTCAGCGAGCTTCAACTGGAATCGCTGAGAGAAAAGACTTTTGACAACTTCAACTACAAGTTACTGTACCTGCAGCCTGAAGAGCGCCAGAGTCTGGAGCAGGCATATCGTAGTGCCATTAATTTTGCCAGATGTCCGGAGGGCTGGCTTGTGTTAATGGGGGTTAACGGATGTGGGAAAACACATCTAGCCGCAGCAATCGCTAATCACTTGCGGGCAGAAGGGAGACAAGTCCTCTTTATAATGGTTCCTGAACTGCTTGATCATTTACGCTCTGCTTTTAGCCCTGAGAGCAGAGTGCATTACGATGAGCTGTTTGAGAGAGTCAAGAAAGCGCCAACCTTGATCTTGGACGACTTTGGCGAGCAGTCAGCTACCCCGTGGGCTCAAGAGAAGCTTTATCAACTAATTAGCTATCGTTACAATGCAAGATTGGCTACAGTGATCACCACCTGTCTTTCGCTGGACGAAATTGAAAGTCGCATCAGTTCTCGTATGGTCGACCCTACCATTAGTTTGGTGTTGAATATCAATGCGCCCGATTATCGCGGTGATATAAGAGCTGCGCGAGCTCGTGAGGCTAAGTCTCAGCAAAAGTATCCCAGGCGTGGTCGCATTTCTTAACTTTAGTTGAGGGTGTGTAATTTTCCTGCTAAAATAGCTTAAATTCTTTGGGGAAGAACCTTGGTCAATTCACCAGTTCTGGTACTCAATCAGAACTATGAGCCTCTAAATGTTTGCAAAGTGAGGAGGGCTTTAAATTTACTATTTCGTGGCAAAGCCGAGGTTCTGGAGAATGGGCGGGGCAGTCTCCATTCCATAAACGGTGAGTTCGATATCCCTTCGGTAATCCGTCTTGTTTACCTTATCAGACATCATCAGCGACCACGGAGGTTGACTAAGCTGGAGGTCTTTAGTCGGGACGGATATACTTGTCAATACTGTGGTCGTGGGGGTAAGGAACTCACATTAGACCACGTTACCCCCAGGCGGCGGGGAGGGGAGCATAGCTGGGAAAATGTGGTCACAGCATGTATACCTTGTAACCGCCGTAAGGCCGGGCGCACACCGTTGGAAGCCGGGATGCCACTTTTACGGGAACCGAAACCACCTCGACATAATGGGTTCTATGTACCCTATCATTACTTGCGTGCACACACCGAGTGGCGGAAATATCTACCCCATTTGAATGCGTATCCTGCTATTTAGGCGTTTTATGCCAGGTTATCTGCTTTAAGGGTAGCTCTGTTACAGCACCACTGTCCAGCTCTAATGTCACAGTTTCTTTTAGGGGGTTACAGGCTGTCACCTTTGCTTTTCCTAATGGTGTGGATACCTCTTGACCTATAGGTGGCAGCTTGTCTTTCACAGCCCTATATTGCTCATACTCATAGCCCAAACAGCAGAGGAGACGACCACACATCCCTGAAGTTTTCATCGGGTTAAGTGCTATGTTTTGCTCCTTTGCCATCTTGATAGACACAGGGGTAAACTCACAAAGGAATGCGGTGCAGCACAGCGGCAGGCCACATCTGCCCACGCCACCCAGAAGTTTGGCTTCATCTCGAGCCCCTATCTGTCTAAGTTCTACCTTGATTTTTAGCATGTGGCTGAGTTGTCGGACGAGTTCGCGAAAATCGACTCTTTTTTCGGCAGTGAAGAAGATCGTCAGGCGCGTTTTGTCAAAATCGTAGTGGGCTAGGATGGGTTTAATGGGAACTTGTAATTTCTTAGCTAATTCACGACACTCTTGTAGCGCCTCTTTGGCTGCATCTTCTTGGCGTTTTACCGTTGCTATATCTTGGGCAGTTGCCTTACGGATAATCGGTTTCAACGGTTCCGAAATTTCACTGAGAATGGTTTGCCTCGGAGAAATGACCACTTTGCCAAGTGCTTTACCGTGATTTGTCTCGACCACTACATAGTCACCTGTCTCCACAGGTACTCCGGAGGCGTCGAAATAGTATATTTTGCCCGCTTGGTAAAACCGAACACCAACTATCTCTGACATTGTCTGCTGTGTAGCGGAGGTTGGGTTTATATTAACCTCCGCTGTTTTTTCCAATTTTCGGCATATTAAGCAGTGTGACTTCCAGAACAAGCCTTAGGTTGGCGTTGGTGGTAATGTAGCCTAAGGATTGGTTCAAACTGTCGATGAAATTTTCCACTTCTTTGGATGTCAACTTCTGGCACAATTCCTCAAAGGCTTCCAGATAATCGGAATTGACGGCCTTCTCTTTGCAGTTATATTTAATTAACATTATATCACGCCAGCAAGATAACCAGCTTTTCAGTATTTCTTCAGCCAGCCTCTTATTATCTCCAAGTTTAGCAGCATAAGCGAAACGCTCATTCCAAGTGGTTTCGAGTAGGGCTAGCATGTCTTCAATAAACTGTGCCCTTTGTGTCAGGAGGACGTTGTCCAGTACGGCGTTAATCGCCCAGCCGGGGCATCCTTGTGACAAGCCAGCTACGAGTCTCGCTTTTTGGTTATCGACCTTATAGGAGCTAGTAAGTAATTTAGTGATCTGTTCAAGGGGTAAGGGTCTTAATTCCAGTCGCTGGCATCGAGAGGTTATGGTGGGTAATACCAGCAAGTCATTAGAGGTGACCAGGATGATGATGACGTGAGGCGGGGGCTCTTCCAGTGTCTTAAGCAGGCGATTAGCAGCCTCGTGTGATAAATTTTCAGCCCTATTGATTATAAATACTTTGTATTTGCCCTCATAAGGTGGCAGGCTGGCACTATGCTGCAGTGCCTTGATCTCATCTTTGCCGATCTCTAAGTTCGTTTTTGAGTCTGATGGACTACTTTCGGTATCGTCAATGATCATTACATCGGCGTGTTTTCTATTAGCAATCTTGTGACACGGCTGGCATTCCTTGCAGGGTGGCTGGTCTCCTTCGCAGTTTATTGCTTGGGTTAACTCAAGGGCGAGAGTCATCTTGCCTACGTGGGGAGGGCCTGTTATTAGATAGGCATGTGACAGCTCATTGTTTTTGATACTGCGTTCGAGTAGTTCCAGCGTTTTATGTTGACCGATGGTCTGCCACATTTTGCACCCTGGACATTAAATCAAATCCAGCCCTGTTAAGTCGCGATAGGTTTCGCGTCTGCGGATAAGGCGGGCTTTGCCATCTTTGACCATTACGATTGCTGGTCTCGGTACCAGGTTGTAGTTGCTTGACATAGGAATGGAGTAAGCACCGCTAACCGGTATCGCAATAATATCTCCGGGATAGACAGGGGGTAACATCAGGTCTTTAGCCAGGATGTCGCCTGATTCACAGTATCTGCCGGCAATAGTTACTCTAGCGCTTTCCTTTTCTTGCACTTTGTTTGCCACCAGAGCTTCGTATCGTGCACCATAGAGGGCTGGTCGGATGTTGTCTCCCATGCCACCATCAACGCAGACGTAAGTGCGTATGCCTGCGATTTCCTTGATTGCACCAACTGTGTATAAGGCTACTCCTGCTTGCCCCACAATGGCTCTTCCCGGCTCTATGATCAGTTTGGGACAGCCTAGTCCCAGTTCACTTGTGAGGCTACTAAGTTTTGAGGTTATTGCCTCAGCGTACTCTGCTATTTCTGGTATATGAGCGTCCATAGTATATCTAACACCGAAGCCACCCCCCGGGCTAAGCTCGTGGAGCGGAATTCCGTATTTTTTGTTCATCGCTCTGGCAAAGTTCAGCACGATATCCACAGCTATCTGGTACGGAGAAGTATCTGTGATCGGTGAGCCAAGATGGAAGTGGAACCCTCTGAGAGCGAGATTAGGAGCGGATAGCGCTCTTGTTACAGCCCCTTCAGCCTGCCCGGTGGTCAATGGAAAACCGAATTTGCTATCGAGTACTCCGGTGGTTGTGTATTGGTGGGTGTGCGGGTCTATATCCGGGGTGAGTCGGAGTAAAATGTTTTGCTTGATGCCTAACTTGCCTGCTAGTACATTAAGTAGCTCCAGTTCGTTGAAGTTGTCTACGACTATCTGCCCAACCCCCCATGTTAAAGCTTGTTTCAGTTCTTCAACAGTCTTGTTGTTGCCATGGAAGTATATCCTGTCTTTTGGGAAGTCTATAGATTGTGCTATGCTTAGTTCACCGCCAGAGACCACGTCGAGCCCCAGACTCTCCTCCTTAATGATCATGGCTAGTGCTGGATTTAAGAATGCTTTAGATGCATAGGCTACCAGTGTGCTGGGGTAGCGGCTAGTAAACTCCTTGTGGAACTCCTGGCATTTGGTTCTGATGGTAATTTCGTCAAAGATGTACAGAGGGGTTCCAAATTCTTTAGCAAGTTCAACGCAGTCACAGCCGCCTATACACAGATGGTCTTGGCTGTTGACCTCTTTCGTTATCGGGAACAATGACAGCTTAGCTGAAATCTCTTTTTGCATTGAGGTGGTCAGTGATTATTATACTATTGCTGCATCTGGACTGCTATAGCTGGCGTTAAATTGATGTAGTTTTTAACCGGTTGTAGCTCGCCGGAGGTATGATTTCCACCGAGCATTTACCCATTCTTGGAGAAGATCGATCTGTGTCTGAGTCATTTTTTTAAATCGTCCTTGCATAGCAATGTAATCCAGCACTGGTCTCAGGTTGCCTCTTTGTGCGATAGATTTGGTGGCAGCCGTAAGGCGGAAACGACCATTTTCAACCTCGTAGAGGACAGATATCCCCGTTTCCACTGCAAGTCGGCCGATTTTGATTGTGTGACTTTGCGGGAATTGCCAGCCTGGAGGGCAGGGGGTGAAAACATGTATAAACTTTGTACCCTTTATTGATTTAGCTTTCTTCACCTTCTCGTAGAGGTCTAGCGGGAAGGAAGCATTGGCTGTGGCGACATAGGGTATGGCATGTGCCTCCATTATTGAGGCTATGTCCTTAGGTTTCTGTTGCTTGCCTAGTATAGGCGTAGTACCTGTGATAGCCCCAGTTGGAGTTGAGCCTGACCTTTGATTGCCCGTGTTCATATAACCTTCGTTGTCATAGCAGATATAGATAAAGTCCTCGTTCCTTTCTGCAGCACCGCTGAGTGATTGAATTCCGATGTCATGTGTCCCACCATCGCCGGCTATAGCGAGTACAGTCAGTCCTGTTTTACCAGTTGCCCTCAGCCCGGCAAGTATGCCAGTGGCTGATGCAGCAGTGGAGGCAAAGGGTGTGTTCACGCAGGGAACATTCACCGGTGTAATGGGGTACATTCCATGCAGAACAGTGAGGCAGCTTGCCGGAACTGTTACGATTACTTGTCCCTCGAGAGCTTTTAATATATGGCGATAAGCAAGGGAAAGAGCGCAACCCGGGCAAGCTCTAGTACCAGGCAATACGTATTCTTTTTCTGTCAGACTTAATGCGTTGATCAAAAAGCTCCTTCAGATATAACAAATCCATTCTGGATGTTCTATATTGAGGATGTCGGATTTGAGTGAGTCTACCGACCTTTTAACTGCTTCTGCTATTTCTCTGGCTTTAACGTCTCGCCCGCCCAGTCCAACGATAAAGTTTCTTATCGCTGTGTGGGTATTATTTCCGTAAAGTGCTGATTTGATTTCTGATGAGATGATGCCTTCGTTACCGTAGCTAACGCTTTTGTCGAGGATAACGGCAAGGCTGGAGTTTTTGAGTGCCTTGATAACGGCGGTTTTCGGGAAGGGTCTGAAAACCCTCAGCCCGAGCACACCTGCCTTGTAACCGTCCTGGCGCAGCATTGCTGCGGCCACTTTAGCTTCCATAGCCAAGCTGCCCATAGCAGTGATGATGATATCGGCATCCTCGATGTTATCTTCCCAAACTGGATTGGCATAGTCTCTGCCGAATATCTCGCCGAATTTTTGTCCCACCTCCACTATTGTGTGTGCTGCATTTTGCAATGATTCCTGAAGCAGATATCGCAGTTCCATGTAGCCATGGCATAGTACTCCCATGGCATTCGGTCGCGGGTCCGCAAGTGTGACCAGGTTGTAGTTTTTGGGGTCTGCAGGGTCTAGAACTGTATGAGGTCTGTAAGGTGGTAAGAATCTGTCTGCGTCCTTTTGTGACGGGATTTCCACAGGCATTTCGGTATGGGAAAGCAGATACCCATCAAAGCAGACCATGACAGGAATGTAAACCGTTTCAGCGATCCTGTATGCTTGGATGATAGAGTCTAACACCTCCTGATTGTTTCTAGCATATAGCTGTATCCAGCCGGTATCACGCTGTGAAAGTGAGTCCTGCTGGTCGTTAAGTATATTCCATGGGGCGCCAATGGCTCGGTTGACACATGCCAAAACAACTGGGAGGCGGGCTCCGGCAGTCCAGTGAAGCATTTCGTGCATATAAGCGAGCCCGTGCGAGCTAGTGGCAGTGAAAACCCTGGCACCAGCTATGGAAGCAGAAGCACAAACAGCCAGTGCGCTATGCTCACTCTCTACAGCGATGTACTCTGCCTTTAGTTCTCCGCTTTCGACAAACTCGGAAAGACGCTCTGTAAGTGGTGTCTGGGGAGTGATTGGGTAAGCGGCGATAACCTGGACGCGGCATAACTTTGTTCCTTCGGCAGCAGCGTGATTTCCATCCAGTAGCCTTACGCTGGATTCGCTATTCTGTGTTGTCACTAGCCTGCTCCTTTTGTTCTGTAATAGTCATGTCATGGTTATGGCTTGTGTTGGGCATACCTGTGCGCATATACCGCATCCTTTGCAGTATTCCAAGTTTATTTCAACCGGGACCGACTTTTTAATAACTCCTTCCGGGCAATACAGCCAGCAAATAAAGCAGGATGCTTTGCTGCGCTTTGACGGGATGCATTTATTGTGGTCGATGGATGGAGTTTCAGTGCGCCATTCACCTGTTTTCCCAGCTTCGCCAATAGCTGGTGATGATTCTCCACAAAGATGACCACAATTTCTAGTCTGCATAGCTGACATTGTGTCCCGCCTTAGCATTTCGTAAATATGACTGTGGACTGGTAGGTCTTAATAAGGGCTGAAACGTTAAGTTGTGAGGTATCGTTTGCGAATTTTTCTCTAATCGCCTTTTCCAGGCTTTGCAGACTTACTATTCGAGTGGCATGAGCGAGCGCTCCGACAATAGCGGTGTTGACAACAGGAACCCCGCTAACAACCAACCCCAATTCCTTACATATTCCTGTGGCATCCACGGCTGCCACATTATAGCTGCTTGGCAGATTCAATTCAGCTGGATGTCGTATCGAATTTACTATGACCCAACCTTTCTCTCTCAGCCCGCTAAGAACCTCATTATATTTGAGGAGAGTCTGGTCCAAGATTACCACGGTGTCCGGGGACTCTATTTGGGATACGGTAAGTACAGGCTCAAACGAAATCCTGGTCAGAGCACTTACTGGAATGCCTCGCCTTTCGGCACCAAAGAATGGTGCTGATGTCACACCTCTATATCCGTCCAGAAAAGCTGCATAAGCTACAATTTTTGCTGCTGTGACGACGCCTTGCCCACCGCGACCGTGCCATCTGATTTCGTAGATGCTGTTGTTGATGCTCACATTCGTTTCCTGCGGCAGTTGATTGTGCCCCAATGTGCGCAGTAAAAATTTGTGCTGCAAGCATAAATGTTAGCTCCAACAGGAAACCAAGTCAAATATATCCATGATGGTTCAGTGTGACTATTTCTGGCGTGGTCAGATTGACTGAGCTGCTGGCTCTGTGTAGAATCGTGGTGATTTGCCATGTTTGATTTTCTGACCCAAAAGTTTTTTCAGGTCTTTAAGAGCCTTGGCAGTAAAGGAAAGCTGAGCGAGAAGGATATAGCTGAGGCGCTGAGGCAAATACGTCTGGCTCTATTGGAAGCAGATGTTAACTTCAGGGTGGTCAAAGACTTTTTGTCAAAGGTCAGAGAGCGAGCCCTGGGTGTTAATGTATTGGACAGTTTAACCCCGGTTCAACAGATTGTGAAGATTGTTAATGAGGAGCTTACTAATATTTTAGGAGGGGCACCCAGTCATCTGGTAGCGAGTCGGCGACCACCTTCTATAATAATGCTTGTGGGGTTGCAGGGATGTGGAAAGACTACCACGGCAGCCAAAATAGCCCTGCACCTTAAGAACTCCGGGCAACGTCCTCTTCTGGTGGCTGCAGATATCCGCCGTCCTGCTGCTATCGAACAATTATTGCTGCTCGGTAGGCAACTTGGCATCCCGGTTCATGCTGATAATAGGCAGGCGGCGGTTCCAGCTATATGTAAGCAGGCACTAAGATCGGCTGAGCAGATAGGTGCTAACTGGGTGGTCATTGATACTCAAGGACGTCTTCACATTGATGATGTTATGATGTTGGAATTAGTCCAGCTCAAGGCGGAGCTTCAACCCTCGGAGGTCTTATTGGTGGTTGATGCTATGAGTGGTCAGGACGCGCTCAATATTGCTGAGGAGTTCAATAGACGGCTGGGACTAACTGGACTGGTATTAACAAAAATGGACGGTGATGCTCGTGGTGGTGCAGCGCTTTCCATCAAGTTCATTACCGGGTTGCCAATTAAATTCATAGGTACCGGTGAGAAAGCCGACGCTATAGAGATATTTCACCCCGACCGTCTGGCATCCCGTATCCTGGGTATGGGTGACGTGCTAACTCTGATCGAAAAAGCTGAGAAATTGCTTGCTGGCGAGCAATTACGGCAAGCAGAAAAAAAACTACGGGCTGCAAAATTCGATCTCGAGGATTTGCTCTGGCAACTGCGCCAGCTGAAAAAGATGGGGACGATAGCACAGATTGCCGAGTTGTTACCCGGTTTCTCAAATATATCCTCCAAAGTCCTTCGAGGCGACGAAGAGGACCAGATGCGAAGATTCGAAGCCATTATTCTTTCAATGACACCCGAGGAACGACGTAATCCAGATATAATAAACGGCAGCAGACGCCGTCGTATTGCCCAAGGCAGCGGGACAACTCCTCGCGATGTCAATCAACTCCTTAATCAGTACTATCAGGCGCGGAAGTTGACCATGATGGCAGCAAAAGGCAAGATGCCTTACGGACCTTTCGGCATTCCGAAGTAGCAAAGTAGCCAGTTATTTAACGGTCTTGGTCAATCCTGTTATGGTTATTTGACGGTTTTTGATCTCGACACTGGTTACCGTCAGTGGTAAGTCGGCTAGCTTAATATCGACTACGAAGTTTAATAGTTGTTCTATTGTATTGTTTAATGACTCAGGCAGGGGAAGTTTACCGAGATCTAGGTCGCTAACCGCTACTCTGGGTTTATCATTTACTATTGCTACTCGTCCGATCAGGCCTGTTTTAGCGTTAATCCCCGGTACTTCCAGCTCGGCATAAACAAGGAATTCGCCATCATTACTGTTACGCAGGTTGACTATCATCTTTTCGATGAGTGGTTTGCCTGTTGATTTAGCTTTAGCTAGCTCTTTGCTTATCTTCGCGTTTATCTCCTTTTCTGTGAGCTGTAAGTTAACTTCTTTCTTTTGCCCGGCGCTGACTGCATCCTCAATTTCAATCTCGAAGGAAGCGATTTTCTCTTCGAAGCTTAATGCTGCCTTTTCGTCCGGGAGGATGGGTGTTACTCTTGTCTGGATCTGCGGTGTCAGCGAGTAGAGATAGTACCCAGCCAGTAAGATAATGAGGACAAGTATCCCGATTAAACCTAAAGCTACGACTAGACCTCTTAATAAGCTCATATCGTGTCTCCTTGGAAAATTAAGCTAGTTTACTCTAGATAATCCTTCAGCCTGCGACTGCGAGTGGGATGGCGCAATTTACGCAAAGCCTTTGCCTCTATCTGACGGATTCGTTCACGGGTGACATTGAATTCTTTGCCCACCTCTTCCAGAGTTCGAGCACGCCCGTCCTCGAGCCCGAATCTCAGGGCGATAACCCTTCTTTCCCTCTCAGTAAGCTCAGAGAGGATCTTATTCAGTTGTGCTTTTAACAGTTCTTGTGATGCAGCATCGGCTGGTGGTAAGGTAGCACGATCCTCGATGAAGTCGCCAAGGTGACTGTCTTCATCCTCACCTATCGGCATTTCCAGAGATATCGGCATTTGGGACAATTTCATAATTTCTCTTACTCTTTCCGAAGATATTTCCATTCCCTTACCGATTTCTTCGTAGCTGGGCTCGCGCCCGAATTCCTGAGCAAGGCGCCTGTTTACTTTTAGTAGCCTGTTTATCGTTTCCACCATGTGAACCGGGATACGGATAGTTCGTGCCTGGTCGGCTATAGCACGTGTGATAGCCTGTCTGATCCACCAGGTAGCATAGGTACTGAATTTATAGCCTTTTCTATATTCAAATTTTTCCACAGCTCTGACCAGTCCTATATTCCCCTCCTGTATCAGATCCAGGAGGGGCATTCCATGACCGACATATTTCTTAGCCACACTGACCACGAGACGCAGGTTTGCTTCGGTGAGATGTCTTTCTGCCCTTCTTGCTTCCCCTTTAGTGCGGTCAAAGTGATGTTTAAGTTCATAATTCAACGACTGAAGACTAGAGTAGAATTCGGTGTCAACAGGTTCTGCGACCAAAGCTTTCAGTTGCCCCCATGAGGTCTTGTTAGCCAGAAGTTCCAGCACCTGCGGAGGCAGGAGTCTGCTATCTATTGAAAGATCTATAAGGCTTTGTTCAACTTCTGCTTTATCTTTGCTGAGCTTTGTGGCAATGCTTTCAACAATGACCGGGTCTATCACTCCATCAATAGCTGCTCGGAGCTTTGGGTCGGTAAGGCTCTTTACGAAGTTGTCGTGACGCTTTATACCCAGCTGTTTAGCCAGTGCATTTACTACTGGCTGCGCTGCCAGTAGGTGGCGTAGCAGATAGATTACCATATCAGCAGGCGAAGGATATTCCTGGTGCTGGTGAAGATAAAGCTGCTCAATTTTTTCTAGATATTTAGCCTCCTCGATTTTGCTGGCTAGCACCTTTTCATCTTCTGCAGTGAGCAAGGCAACCTTGCCGATTTCATGTAGGTACATTCGGACGGGGTCATCGATTGCTTCGTGCTCGACATGTTCTACTTCAGCATCTAAAAGAGCCTTATCTTCCTTTTCCAGTCCAGCTATCCACTCGCTATCGGGCTCTTCATTAACCTCTTCTGCTCCCCACGGGATCTGCGTTGCAGAATCGACTCTGCTTACAAGATCCTGTTCGTTGTTGTCCAACTCAGGAGCCCCGTCTGTGGTGGGTTTTTGGGTGCTGGCAGAATTTTCGTCTCTATTGCCCCTGGAGGGGAAGAACGATAGCAGTTCTTCTTCGCGGCTCAACTTTGTCATACGCTGCTCCTTCCGGTCAGTTGCTGTCGTAAGTAGCTTTGTCTCTTGAAGATTTCTTTTAGTTGTTTGCTAATTTCTACCCCTTGCTCTTCGAGTCTCGTTAGTTGTGCGGTTATGCCACCGGTCTCAGCCTCTGCAGCCAGCAACTCCTGTTTTTTTATCTCCAGGTTTCTTAGTCTTTTTTCGTGAAGGCGGATGATGCAGTCTTGGAGAACGCTACGCCGTAGGGCTTCGCTCTGATGGACGATGTCTGGTATCTCGTTGGACAGAAGACCTTCCATATATTCTCGAAGGGGAGCGTCAAGTTCTTTTTTGAGGTCAGCAAGCTCAGTGCTTCGCTGCCATCTAAGGAAAAGCTCTCTGTTTTCACTTTGTTCGAAGCATTCGGGTGACAACTCAGTGGCTTCTGTTTGGAGTTCCGGATACCGGAGTAGCAACGCTAAGCAGTACTGCTCGACAGGGCTGGAAAGAGGCGGGACTACAGTTGTCTGCCCTGTTGCTGCCGCTTTAGTTGGTGCCTTTCGTACTGTTCTTGTTTTTCTTATTGCGTCTTCCAGAGCACGTGGGTCGATTTTTAAATAGTGAGCAAGCCTTTCTACGTAGTGAGCGTGCCTTACGGGGTCTTTTATTTCCAAGAGTAACGGCGTGAGTTTTTCCACCGCCAGTGACTTTTCGGTGGCGCTTTCAAGGTTGACTTTGGTAACGATAGCATCGATGATGAAGTCAATGATCGGTCTAGCGCTTTTTATCAGCTGATGCCATAGGTCTGGGTTTTCTTTTATCACCTCGTCAGGGTCTTTGTCTTGGGGAAGCAGCATAGCTTTTACTTCTGCTTTGTATGCATCTTCATACTTGACCCAGCCATAAATTGATGGCAAGAAGGGAATTACTTTGTCCACCAGCTCCCCGCTTCTAAAGATAGCCTCTGTCCCGGCTGCATCTGCATCTAAGGCGAAGACCAAATTTCGGGTCAGGTTTTTGAGTGTGAGCAGTTGTTTCTCGGTAACAGAGGTACCCATAGAGGCGACCACGTTTTGCCATCCATATTGGTGGGCTATTATTACATCCATGTAGCCTTCTACAATGATGGCTTGATCGCTGTGGCGGATTGCATTCTTTGCTCGATCGATGCCATAAAGAATGCTACTTTTATCAAAGACTGCGGTTTGTGGCGAATTGAGATATTTAGGTTGGGAATCATCCAATGCTCTGGCGCCAAAGCCAGCTAACTTACCACCGGCATCCCGTATCGGGAAAATGAGACGGTTGCGGAATCTGTCATATGTGTGTTTGTTTTCTTGTTCGACAAGTAAGCCTGCGAGCAGCAGGTCGGTTTCATTGTAGCCTGTTTCTATCAGGTGATTCTTTAACGTTTCCCACCCTTCGGGGGCAAAGCCTAGCTGGAAGTTTTTGATGCTCTCGATCGACAGCCCCCTTTGTGTAAGGTAGCGTCTCGCTGTTTCTCCTGCACCGGCATTCAATAGCAGGTTGTGGTAATAATTAGCGGCAGCTTCGTTGATCTTGAGGATTTTTTCTTCTTCTCTTACGTCTTGCCTGCCGTAGCTGGATGGCGCAGTCAGGTTGATGCCTGCTTTGTCAGCAAGGAGCTTAAGTGCCTGGCTGAAATCGACCCCCTCTCTCCTCATTATGAAAGAGAAGATATCGCCACCTGTATTACAGCTTCCGAAGCAGTGCCAGCTCTGCCTGTCCGGGAAAACGAAGAAAGAAGGGTTTTTTTCAGTGTGGAAGGGGCATAGCGCACGATAGTTCCTCCCTGATTTCTGCAAAGCTACATATGCAGATACAATCTGGACAATGTCTAGCCTTTGTTTTATTTCGTCAATAACACTCATACCCTAGTCCTAGCAACTATTTTACATAATATCCACAATAAATTCAACAGCTGGAGATTGCTTCTGCGATATGGAGAGCGTATTGGTCTGTCATTCCGGCGATGTAGTCAGCCACTCTTCTCTCGGCAGGGTCGCCCTGCATTTTATATTCTTTTGGTAGCTGGTTCTCATGTTTCAGAAAATAGGAAAACAGGAGCTGGATGGTCTTGCGTGCCCTTCTTGCCTCCTCGTCGGAGATAGTTGAGTTATAGACTCTTTCGAAGAGGAATTCGCGAAGGCAATTGGTCACTTCGAGGATGGTGGTGGACATACCGATGCTCGGCTTTTGGATTCCGGGTTGGGTCATTTGGGTTAGCGAATAGCTAATGATATCGGTGACCAGGGTGTTAATGCGCTGGGAGAGGGTTTCGCCCAATACTTTTATTACGGACGGAGGAAGGTCGCTTTCGGTGATGACCCCTGCCCTGATAGCATCGGTGGTGTCGTGGTTGACATAGGCAACCACATCTGCGATTTTTACCACCTGACCCTCGAGGGTGCCCACCTCTGTCCATCCTTCCCCGAGTATCTCAATATTACCTTTTGAGTGGTTCAGGATCCCGTCTCGTACTTCCCAAGTCAGATTCAGTCCTTGTCCGTCTCTCTCCAGGAGATCGACTACTCTCAAGCTTTGCTCGTTGTGCTTGAAGCCGAACGGGCAAAGTTCGTTCAGTACTTGTTCGCCGATATGACCGAAGGGGGTGTGTCCCAGATCGTGTCCTAGGGCGATGGCTTCTGTCAAGTCCTCGTTAAGGTTCAAGGCTCTGGCGATGGTACGGGCGATCTGGGAGACCTCTAAGGTATGCGTCAGGCGTGTAACATAATGGTCGCCTAAAGGCATGATGAATACCTGGGTCTTATGTTTAAGGCGCCGGAATGCATTGGAGTATATAATACGGTCGCGGTCTCGCTGAAAAGCCGTCCTTATGGGGCATGGTTCTTCCCACCTGAGTCTACCGCGGCTAAATCTACTTTGTGTTGCGAAGGGGGAGAGACACCTCTCGGACTCTTCTATTTGCTGCCGAATATTTAACTCTGTCATCAATTCCGGTCTTCTTTGTTGTCCCGAGTAACCGCTATCAGGAGTGGCCCAGTTTTGCCTCAGCAGCTGCGATTATGCGCCTTGTCTCTTCGATCATGTCTGGGCTCACTGAGACTGAGGTTATTCCCCATTTTACCAGTTTCTCCGTAAGCTCGGGGTATACAGAGGGTGCCTGTCCACAGATAGATGAAGTGACCCCTCTACTGGAGGTTGCTTTGATGACCTTTTCTAAGGCGATAAGCACCGCCTCATTTCTTTCATCGAATTCTGGTGCTAGCTTGGGATTATCTCTATCTATGCCCAGAATAAGCTGAGTCAAATCGTTCGAGCCGATGGAGATGCCGTCTATCCCGACATCTATGAACTGTTCTATCAGGAACACATTTGAAGGGACTTCGACCATCATCCAAAGTTTGAAATTGGGAAACTGGTACAGCCCCTCGGCTGCAAGAAATCTTTTTATCCGTGCCATCTCATCCACGAAGCGGACAAACGGGATCATGACGTACAGGTTATCGTAGCTCTGGCAAACCTTCTTAATTGCTTCCACTTCGAGCCTGAAGACTTCGATTTCGTGTGTATATCTGGAACAGCCGCGATAACCGAGCATAGGGTTTTCTTCAAATTCCTCATATTTTTCTCCTCCACGGAGGTTTCTATACTCGTTAGTTTTAAAGTCTGTAGTTCTATATACTACAGGTCGAGGGTGAAATGCTTTTGTGAAGGCTGTGATACCCCTGGCTAGCATTTCGGTGAATTGTTCTCCCTTGCCTTCGTGTAACATATACCTGGGATGTGCGCCTATCTGAGCGATCATGAATTCAGCCCTGAGCAGCCCCACACCGTCCACATTCCGTCTGGCGACCGAGTCTGCCAGTTCAGGCTCGGCAAGATTTACATAGACTTTTGTTCGAGTTATTACGTGTTCTTGCGTAATTACAGATGGCGCTGCTATTGGCTCGATTACTTTGCCGGCAAAGACCTTACCTTCGTAACCGTCGACCGTAATTTCCTGCCCATCGGTAAGGGTCTTGGTCGCTGTTTCGGTGCCAACCACGCAGGGTATTCCGAGTTCGCGGCTTACTATAGCAGCATGTGCGGTTCTGCCTCCGCGATCGGTAACTATCGCTGCAGCGCGTTTCATTGCCGGTACAAAATCAGGTGTTGTCATTTCGGCTACTAGGATATCTCCGTGTTGGACCTTGTCTATCTGTGAAGCATCTGGGACAATTCTTGCGGGACCAACGGCTATACCAGGGCTGGCTGACAGACCGGTCAATATTGGTTTGGCTTCGATTGTGGGTCTTGCTGCTTCCTTCCGTGGTTTCAGCGTGGTTATGGGGCGTGTCTGGAGAATGAACAGGTGTCTATCCTCTTTTGCCCACTCGATGTCTTGCGGGAGCTTGTAATGATCCTCGATAGTCTTGCCTATTTTTGCCAAGGTGATGATTTCGTCATCGGACAATTTCTGCTCGTTTTGTTTGGGTGCAGGTACTGGAACTTTGACAGTAAACTCAAGCTGTTCGGGTGACGTTGGTGGTGTTTGAGTGTTTCTTACCAGCTGCCATTCTTGACGCTTTACTTTTTTGTCAACGATTTCCCACCTGTTTTTGTCCACCAAGTAAAGGTCAGGAGTGACATCTCCCGAGACAATAGCTTCTCCTAGTCCATAAATCGCTTCTATAAGGATTTTTGTATCGTCATTAGCTACCGGTTCTGTAGTAAACATAACGCCTGAGGTTTCAGATTGCACCATCTTTTGTACCGGAACTGCTATACCCACTTTGAAATGGCTGAAGCCTTGCTGCTCTCTGTAAAATATAGCCCTGGATTCGAATAGAGAACCCCAGCAACCCAGTACTGCAGCTACCACTGCATCCTCGCCTTTTACATTCAGGAAGGTACGTTGTTGCCCGGCGAATGAAGCTTCGGGCAGGTCCTCAGCCGTTGCTGAGGAACGGACTGCTACCAATCCTCCTCCCAGTTTCCGGTAGGCCTCTTTGATCTGGCTGACCAGGTCAGCTGGCATAGACTGTGCAGCAAATTTGCTTTTGATAAGGTTGGAGACCTCTTGCAACTTCTTGCTATCATTCACATCAAGATTTCTGAGGAGTTGCTCGATGTCTGCTGCTAACTTACTTGCCTTCAAGAATTTGAAGTAGGCTTCAGACGTAACGATAAAACCCGGAGGCACCGGAATTTGGGCATGTGTCATTTCTCCTAGATTTGCCCCTTTGCCCCCTACAAGGGGGATATCATTTTTATCTACTTCATTAAACCAAACAATGTATTTTGCGTCCTGCTTCATTACACTCCTTCCCGGAAAATCTGTGGTGGTTTCTTAATTATACCATCCATGTTCAGTCAGTTGAAGAGCTAACTGGGTGCACATTAGAGAAACATACTTCTTCATGGGTGTATTGTCTTTACAGTAAGCCTAGCTCGGGATATAATTTGTTGACATGTCTGTTGTTGGTGAAGGTCCTCTCAGTCTACTAAAGAGCGTTTCGATCGCTGCATCACAGCGGGACTGCCCGGCTTATCTTGTCGGTGGATTTGTTCGGGACTTGCTGCTAGGAAAGGAGACTACCGATATCGATGTTGGGGTTGGGTGTGACCCCCAGGATATTGCTAGCAGTGTAGCCATTGCGGTGGGTGGAAAGTCTATTTTGCTGGATAGCGCCAACAGAGTGTTCAGGGTTATGGTCAAAAACGGTGAAAGGCAATGGCATTTAGATTTCACGCATTTCTCTGGTAGTATAGAAGATGACCTAGCAAGACGGGATTTCACCATAAATGCTATGGCGGCAGAATTACAGCAGTTTGTCTCGTCTGGCGTAGCGAGGATCATTGACCCCTTTTCAGGCGAGAAAGACTTGAGGGCTAAAATAATACGGGCGGTAGGACGAGATGCATTTCAGAAAGATGCTGCCCGGCTGCTTCGTGCGTTAAGGCTGGCGCGAGAACTCCAATTTGTAATTGAGCCCGGTACTGAAGATTTGATTCGTCAGAACTGCGAGCTAGTCGCTTCAGTACCGGGCGAGCGGGTCAGAGAAGAGCTGGTGCGGATGCTGGTTTTCCCTGGCAGTGCTGATTTATTAAAGTATGCGGATGGACTCGGTCTGCTTACCCGGATTATCTCTGAACTTGAGCGCATGAAAGGCGTAGGGCAGCCAAAGGAACATTACTGGGACGTTTTTGAGCATTCGATAGAGACTGTGGCGGCAGTCGAGTTTTTGCTTCGTGATAGTTCGTGGAAATACGGTAATGATGAGCTGTTGAGTGTGACACCTTGGTCAGACGAACTGAGGGAGCATTTTGATGAAGAGGTGGCTCATGGTAGCACCCGTCGATTGCTCTTGAAACTAGGTGGGCTATTACATGATTTGGCTAAGCCAGCAACAAAGACAATTGATGATACGGGAAGAATACGATTTTTGGGTCATGCAAAGCAGGGTGCTGCTATGGCGGTTACAGTGATGGAACGGTTGCGGTTTAGCAATCGCGAGACGCGGCTGGTAGAAAATCTGGTCTATCATCATCTGCGCCCTGCCCAGATGACAGATGGAGATTTGCCTACAAGCCGGGCTATTTATCGCTTTTTCAGAGATACGGAAGGGGCTGGTATTGATGTTCTTTTCCTGGCTTTAGCTGATTTTTTAGCTACAAGGGGACCCAGCATTGATATAAATGAATGGAAGCGACACAATCAATTAATCAGCTATATATTGGCTGAGCACCAGAAACAAAAAAGCGTTATCTTACCGGTTAAATTGATTGACGGGCACGATTTGATGGATATTTTTGGCTTGAAGCCGGGACGTCTTATTGGTGAGCTTTTGAACGAGGTCCGTGAAGCGCAAGTAAATGGCGAAGTGATTACCAAGGAAGAAGCCATAGAGTTTGTTCGCAAACATCTAGGGACACGGCAATGTGGTGCGGCTTGTTGATAGCACGCTGTGGCAAAGCTGAATATTGGCAAACCAGCAAAGTCGTTAAGGAGAAGAAATGACTCGTGGCAATATCTCTGTTCTGTTATTTATTTTAGCCCTTTTCGCCTTTGGACTCTGGGTGTTATTCCCGTTGGACAGTGAAAGGTTGGGGAGACATGGTCTGGTCCTCGGGTTGGACCTCAAGGGCGGTACCCATTTAGTCTATGAGGCTGACTTATCGCAGAAAGACCCATCGCAGAGCGATGATGATGCTATGGAAGGGGTGTTGGGCAAAATCGAGAGGCGTGTTAATGCTTACGGTGTTACCGAGCCCATAATCCAGCGTCAGGGACATAATAGGATCCTGGTGCAACTTCCCGGGGTGAAGAATGTTGATGAGGCTATTAAACTCATTGGGCAAACAGCGCAGCTTGATTTTAGGGAAATGGAGTTAGATGCTACTGGGCGGCTGGTATTTGATGAAGAAGGGAAACCGAAATGGACGGCGGTAGCCAAAGCTACGGGTAGCGATGGGGTTGAGAAAGAACTCACCGGCAAGTACTTGAAGCCAAATGCTAAAGTTGTGTTGAACCCACAGACCAACCAACCGGAAGTGGCTTTTGAATGGACCGAGGAGGGTGCTGTCCTTTTTGAAAAGATTACAGAGCGTAATCTTCATAAACCTCTCGGTATCTATCTTGATGGGGAACCTATCTCATGGCCCACCGTTCAGGCTGTTATAAAAGAGCGAGGTGTAATTACAGGGTTAAGTATCGAAGAGGCAAAGAGATTGGCTATTCAACTCAATTCCGGTGCTTTGGACGTGCCGCTGAAGATTATTCAGGAGCAGCGTGTTGATGCTACTCTGGGTGCTGACTCTCTAAAAAAGAGTCTGATCGCGGGGATTGTAGGCGCAATTCTTGTCGTGCTGTTTATGGTTGCATACTACCGCCTATCTGGTGTCCTTGCCAGCTGTGCTTTGGTAATATATGTAGTTTTGCTATTGACGGTCTTTAAACTATTACCGGTGACGATGACTTTGCCCGGGATAGCGGCTTTCATCGTGTCTATAGGTATGGCTGTTGATGCCAATGTGCTTATCTTTGAGCGGATGAAGGAGGAACTAAGGGCAGGGCGGACTTTAACTGCAGCGGTGGAGACAGGTTTCAACCGTGCCTGGCCTGCTATACGCGACAGCAATATTACAACTTTTATAGCCTGTTTTATACTCTATTGGTTCGGTGGCACGTTCGGGGCTTTTATGGTAAGGGGCTTTGCCTTGGTCTTGTTTATCGGTGTTGCTCTGAGTATGTTTTCTGCGATTGTGGTTACCCGTTCATTTTTGCGCTCGGTCGTGCGCGTGATTGCCATACCTGGTGCTTATGGAGTGTAGAAAAATGGACGTTGTAGGAAAAAGGTTTTGGTTCTTTCTTATATCCGCGCTGGTGATTATTCCTGGTATTATTTCACTAGCTGTGTACGGTCTGAATTGGGGGGTAGAGTTTAGTAGCGGCACAACTATGACACTTCGATGTGATACCGAGGTTAGCCAGGAACAGTTTCGTCAAGCTATGATAGACCTGGGCTATAGGGAGGCAGTGATACAGCGTACTGAAGAAGGTGATTTCTTTGTCCGCATTAGAGAACTTTCACTGGATGAACGAGAGACTTTATTGTCTGGACTAAAGGACAAGTTAGGCGCAGATGTGACCTTGCGCGATGCCTATTTGGTTTCCCCGATTCTGGCTGCAGAGACCGCAAGGAATGCTGCCATCGCAGTTCTTATTGCTGCCATATTCATGATGCTTTACATTGCTTGGGCGTTTCGGCATATGCCTAAGCCTCTCCGCTGGGGGACGGTTGCTGTAATCGCCCTTGCCCATGATGTACTGGTGGTCTTGGGCATCTTTTCGATATTGGGGTGGGCAGCTGGAGTCCAGGTCGATTCTTTATTCATCACTGGCATCCTTACGGTGGTCGGTTATAGCATCAACAATATCGTCGTTGTTTTTGACCGCATAAGAGAAAATGTGAGTCGTGGCATAAGCAAGGATTTCGAAGTTACCGTTAATTCGAGCATCTTGGAGACGATGGGGCGGTGTCTAAACACAAGCCTGACAACGCTGTTTGCTATCGTTGCCCTTCTTCTTTTGGGTGGTATTACCCTGCGGTATTTTGTCCTAGTGCTATTTATCGGAGTAGTTGCTGGTACGTATGATTCTATTTGCGTCGCAGGGCAGTTACTGGTGGTGTGGGACAAAGGCGAGTGGGGCCGGTTCTTAGGCTTGATGAGGCCGGTTAAAAGGACTGCTTAGCAATATGGCATCAGTTTTAACTTATATGGTGTATTTGTTTGACCATTTTAATGAAATTGTGGAATTGAGGTGGTTTTGTAGCTGTCTCAGGTTTACCCAAGGGGTCATCGAAATCCTGTGTTCCTGATAATACCGCGAGTGTAGCTCCTATTGACAGAGACAATGCCTTCAGGTGGTAGCCGCCTTCTAGCGCTAGAACCAATCGACCCTCGCAGAGCATGTCAGCTAATGTTTTTATTATTTCTACAAGGCGTGCGAAGCCAGATACGCTTAATCTCATTTGTGCAAGCGGGTCAGCCCAGTGGGCATCGTATCCGGCAGACACCATTATGAGCTGAGGCTCAAAGCGGCGTGCTATTGGTGCCAGGATGTCCTCAAACACTGCCTGATACTCATCGTCACCCCAGCCGGCGAGCAGTGGCACGTTGATGGTGAACCCTTCGCCATCTTTAGTGCCTGTCTCGTCAATGCTGCCTGTTCCGGGATATAACGGGTACTGGTGGGTTGAAAAGTAAAGAACTTGCGGGTCAGCATAGAAAGCGTCTTGGGTGCCATTACCGTGATGGACATCGAAGTCGATGATGAGCACTCGTTTAATATCGAAGTTAGCCAGCGCATATTTTGCAGCTATAGCTATGTTATTGAAAAGGCAGAAGCCCATGGCTTGCCAGCATGTGGCATGGTGTCCGGGGGGTCTGACCAGAGCAAAGGCATTGTCAGCTTGTCTATTCAGCACCGCATCAACGGCGGTGATGACACCTCCTGCCGCATAGATGGCTGCGTTGTAAGAGCCGGGCGATGTCACAGTGTCTGGATCTAGCCAACCACCGCCTCTTCTTACCTGTTCTTCAATGTGGCGGATGTATTCTGGGGCATGGACTGTGGATATCTCCTCAAGAGTAGCAGGGCGGGGTGAGAGATAGTAAAGTTTATTTTTAAAGGTCTCTTGGATATGAGTTGTGGTAACAATCAGCCGCTGCGCGTTTTCAACGTGGTCTTTTGTGTCATGCTCTAGATAAACAGGGTCGTAGACCAGACCGACTCGAATCACAGTTAAAGCCTTTGTTTGACGTTAGTGGTGTTGAAGCTTTTTAAATAATACCAAAGGGTAACTGGCTAAGCAACTTATGCTATTTTCGCGAGTATTTCTTTATTGTGTCAGTTGGGGGCAAGTGATAAACTTTATCTGTTTTTAAAGGGGAACCGTTCAGATAAGCGATGCCAGCACTTTCAACAGAAAAGGGTGCGTCCACTCTTCTTATTGTGGTAGTAATAGGGCTGATAGTCCTCAAAATCATAGCAGGGCTGATCAGTGGTAGCATAAGTGTATTTGCCCAGCTGACAGACAGTCTCCTCGACCTTTTTGCTGGCGTACTTTCTTTTGTTGCTGTTCGTATTGCTATCAGACCGGCTGATGAAGAACATCCTTTCGGTCATGGTAAAGTTGAAGATATTGCCGGCATGGTACAGGGGATACTTATATTTGCTGCTGCCGGGATGATAGTTTATGCATCTGTGTTGCGTATAATCCACAAAACAGGACTGCAGCTAGCCGAGGCTGGAATTGGTGTTATGGTGGTTTCCATGATAGCGAGCTTGGGTCTCTCCCGTTATTTACTCAGGGTATCCAAGATCACTGGTTCGATAGTGCTGGAAGCTAATGCACGTAACATACAGGGCGATATATACTCGGCTGCTGCTGTATTGGTTGGACTTCTGCTGGTGCGTGTAACTGGGGTAGCGGTACTTGACCCTTTGATAGCCATTGCTGTTGCGGTGTATCTGGTCAAGCTGGCTTATGAGACGGCAAGGAAGCCGTTTCTGGGGCTGGTGGATGCCAGTCTTCCTCGGGCTGAGCAAGCGGTTATAGAGTCATGCCTTGCAGTTTATGGGAATCAAGTGGTCGGTTTTCATGAGTTGCGTACCCGACGTTCCGGCAGTCAGCGGTATATAGACCTACATTTAGTGATGTCCAAGGATGTAAGTCTGGAATATGCTCATCAGATGTGTGATTTGCTGGAGCAAGATATCAAGTCAAAACTTCCACGAAGCAACATTACTATTCACATTGAGCCGTGTGATGGTAACTGCAAAAAGTGCGTTTTGGACTCTTCAGTATGTAAGGCTGACTGATATTGAGAGAAGTATACTGGTCAAGTTTCCTCCGGAGGTTTTAAGAGTGGCGGTGTGGTGGCTATTTTTTCTCAATATATACTTCGCTGAGTAAAGGGACCCCCTGGGCGTCCACCCTATAGTTTTTGACATAAGGTTTGACTAGAATATAGTTCTCATTAAACCACAGGGGTAAGCAGGCGGCATCGTTTACAATTATCTCTTCTGCTTGCTGGTACATTGAGAGCCTTTTTTGTTCATCGGGTTCCACGGCAGCTTGATCTAAAAGTGCATCTACAGCGGGGTTGCTATATTTTCCATAATTGTACTCCGTGTTGCTATAGAACAGGATTTCTAAAAAGTTCTGTGGATCGGGATAATCAGCTATCCAGCCGCTGAAGAACATGTTATCCAATTCGTTCTTGATCTGGTAGGGAAAGATCTCGGGTTCTAGTTGTCTCACTGTTACTTGTACGCCCAGTGTTTGTTGCCAGTCCATAACCATAGCGCCGACATATGCTGGGATATTTCCTCCGATGCCGGAGATAGTCAGCGTTATGGGTGGCAAATTCCCTGGGCTACCGTACTTTGAATTGGTGATAAGTTCTTTAGCTTTATCCGGGTTATATTCCAATCCCTGAATATTTTTGTTATATCCGGGCATGTTTGGGGGTAAAATACCATCGGCTTTGATTCCCATGCCTTTCAGTATTAACCGAACAATTTTTTCCTTGTTCACAGCGTGGCAGAAAGCTTTGCGGATATTGACATCATCAAACGGTGGTTTTTGAGTATTGAAGCCTACGTAGAAGAGGCTGAGTTCAGGAAATACAGATAGCTGGTTGTAGAAGGGGCCGCTTTCATCTGTCACCCGTTCTATATAGTCTTCAAAAACGGGGGTCACATCAATTTCGTCCATCTCGTACAATGATATCGGCATGCCGGCTAGAAGGTGGAAAGCCACACTTTTGATGGCTGGAGCTTGCCGATAAAAATTTTCGTTCCTTTCCAATATCAATAATTCTCCCTGTCTCCATTCTTTGAGTTTGAATGGACCTGTCCCGTTAGGTGTTCGCCACCACTTATCACCCGATTTAACATTATTTCGGTCGACCACAAAAGCAGTAGGATAGGTCAATTTTGCAAGAAAGTAGGCTTTTGGAGCATCAATACTTACTTGTAAAGTATAGTCATCGATGACTTTTATGCCACTTATTGCTGTTGTCTTTCCTTCGAGAACATCTTTAGTACCGGTGATATCGCCAAGGTATGTGGCTGCTGTCTGTGAGCGGGTCTTTGGATTGCATGCTCTCTCCCAGGAATATTTGAAATCGTGGGCTGTTACCTCTTTGCCATCGTGGAATTTCACCCCCTTGCGTAGGAAGAAGGTATATGTCCTGCCGTCATCGCTTCTTTGCCATCTTTCGGCGATATCCGGGGCTGGTTTTGAGTTAGCATCAAGGCGAACCAAGCCGCTGAATATCTGCATCACATAAATGTGCGAGTTCATCTCGCTAGAGAGCGCCGGGTCAAGCGTTATAGGTCCTGTATCCCAGAGATTGAGGTCTCCTTCGGTAATGGTCGGTGGTGTCTGGCTTGGCTGGCAGCCAGAAACGGGAAGCAGTGTTGCTGAGATATAAAGCAACAAAGTTAGAGCAATCCGCAGCCATGAACTTTTCATACTTTGCTAGCCTTTAGAATAACCCTTTAGATTTCATGCTTAAGTAAGCTTTGTCACAAATAACGATGTGGTCTAAGACTTCTATACCTGTTATTTCACCGACCTCAAAAAGTCGTCTTGTCAGTTTGATATCGTCCTCAGACGGTGTAGGATCACCTGAAGGGTGGTTATGCACGAAGATTACCGAAGCAGCGCTCGAGGAGATAGCCTCTTTGAACACTTCTCTGGGATGTACAACGCTCGAGTCCAAGCTACCTATAGAGATCATGTGGATATTTATTAGATGGTTTCTTGTGTCGAGAGACAGAGCTAGAAAGTGTTCTCTCTTTTTGCCTTTGAGTTTGTTCTTGACTGCTTTAACAACATCTTCAGGTGACTTGATGGTAATTTTTTTACCCTCGTTTGAGTATTCCTCCAGACGTTTACCAAGTTCGAGAGCAGCTTTAATCTGGGTAGCTTTTGCGATACCGATCCCTTTCACCTGTGTCAGTTCCTCAATAGAAGCAGATGCCATATTTTTGAGATTGCCAAACTTGGTCAGCAAATTTTGGGCAGTTAATAGCACTGATTCGCCCTGAATCCCCCTGCCGAGGATTAAAGCTAATAATTCTTGGGCAGATAAGGCTTCCACTCCAAGTTTTAGAAGTCTTTCCCTTGGTCGTTCTGAAATTGGCAGGTCATGTACGGTGAAGGTCTTTGTCATATCAATGCTGACCTTATGCTTGGCAATACGTCAATACTTATCAACGGTGCGCTTGATACTATCTTACAGGCGGGTGTTTCTTTAATCGAAGTATTCTTGGAACTGGGTGTGCCCTTTGTCTTGTTTGTTATATATTCTTGCCATAACTTGTCGAGTCCAGCCTGGTCAAAGCCGTAAATTTGTAACAAGGCTTCATCACAAGAATTACCTTCTTTTAGTAAATACAGGAGTTGTAATATTTTATCCTTGCCATAGTTCTGGATAAGAAATTCCACCAGACTCTGGCTCTGAGCGTAAGAGAGATAAGCGTCCTCTGGTTTCGCCGAGAAGGGACTTGAAAGGCTGCGCACAGAGAACAGTCTTCCTTGTGAGACGGCTTTCCTTAAGAGCGCTTCAAGGTAGGTATCACTTTCTCCTTCGGCGTACATAGCCAGGCCTTCGTCTAGCCAGACAGGCAGGCTAGCACCGTAGGGACTAAAGGTCACCTGGTGTATTACCATGTGGCCGAGTTCATGTGCTACAGCTCTTTTCCCCCAGTTCAGCTGGCTGGTGGAAACTCCGATGGCGATGGTGCCGAATTCAGGGAAAGCTACTCCGCCGGTCCACTCGCGCGGGAAAATCATGGCTGCTCTTAGGTCTTGTGCATTAGCGTAAATGAAGATGCTGACCGGTCTTTCCAGACGTGTCCCAGTATCTTGATAAAGTCTGTTTAATGCCTGTTCACAAGCGGTGAGGAGTCCGTTGGCGAAGGACTCGCTCCCTTTGTACCAGAAGAGAGTGACCTGATCCATGGTCAATTTCTGCCAGGAATACCGCAGGTCCTGGAACTGGAATGTGTTACTATTTGTGACCAATTTGTGCCCGTTCTGGTCCTCGATAGTCCACCAGTAGCGGATGGTAGCCCCTGGAGGAAGGCTGGCTTTTCTCATGTCCCAGAGCCACTGAGTTTCCACCTTGGGTGATGGTACAAAATCCGGCCAGGCTTCGCTGATTACATGGGCGTAGTTCATTCTCTCAGTCTGATAAAGGAGCCGGATTCTGGTGATGTTGCTCTGGCTTTGAACTTTTACCTTGAATACTATTGCTGAAGGAAAGAGCACCTCTGTGCTTGAGTCGAGCAGAGTTATATTTTCCTGGGCTTGAGTAACCGCAGGTATAAGGAGCGAGAGGGCAAGTATAACAGTCAGGAGAATATATTTACTCACCTTTTTTCCCTAGCATATGGTGTAAGTATGCCGTGATGAATTCGTCCAATTCTCCGTTCAGCACAGAGTTGGCATCGCTGCTTTCAAAGTCGGTGCGATGGTCTTTTACCATTTTGTAAGGGTGCAGGACGTAGCTTCGGATCTGGTTGCCCCATCCAGCTTCAATCCGTCCGCCTTTCAGTTTAGCCCTCTCTGCCTCTCTTTTTGCCTGTTCAAGCTGGAAAAGGCGCGCATAAAGCACTTTTAAGGCGTTTTCTTTATTCTGGAACTGGGAGCGCTCGCTCTGGCAGGTGACTACTATTCCCGTGGGCAGGTGGGTTATTCTTACAGCGCTGCTTGTTTTCTGCATGTGCTGCCCGCCCGGTCCACTAGAGCGGAAAGTCTCGATTTTTAGGTCATCCGGGTCGATCTTAATGTCTATTTCCCTCTCAACCATAGGCAGGACTTCAACCAGTACAAACGAGGTATGTCGCGCATGGTCGGCATCAAATGGCGAGATGCGGACAAGCCGATGGACTCCGTGTTCAGATTTGAGATAACCGTAAGCATAATCACCTTTTACTTCTATAGTGGCACTTTTTATCCCTGCTTCGTCACCTGGTGATATGTCCAATATCTCAGTCTGATAATTATGTTGCTCTGCCCATCTTGTGTACATTCGCAGTAGCATCTCCGCCCAGTCTTGCGATTCAGTGCCACCTGCTCCTGCGTGTATACTCAGGATAGCGCTTCTCTGGTCATGTTCACCGTTAAGAAGTAGTCTTGTTTCCAGCTCTTTTAATTCTGATGCCAGCTTCTCTGCCTCTCGTCTAATATCATCTTGTATAGTAAGGTCGTTTTCTTCAACAGCGAGTTTTGTCATTTCAAGGAGGTCATTATTCCTTTTTCCCACGCTATGCCAAGTATCAACCACTTCTTTGAGCGTAGCTAGCTGGCGCATGACGGACTGGGCTTTGGTTGGGTCAAGCCAAAAATCGGGCTGTGCTGCTTCGGTCTCTAATCTAGCGATTTCTTTTTCCTTACCGACTATGTCAAAGATGCACCATTATATCAGTTATTTTTTGCTGCATTGCTTCCAGTTTTTCTTTTATCTCTTGCATGGCTAGTTTAAGTTCTCCTGACTTTAATTTAAGTGTGATGCTAAACGGTTAATCAAAGAGTCTCTGTTTATATACATATTGCGATACAGGCAGGTTTTTGTTACCAGCGGCAAGATGAGCGAGACGGGATGGTTCGGGAAGGCGGTAGTTGCGGCAGCATTTTATTGTCCATTCTATAGCTGAATGAAGATCGACCTTGTGACCTATAGATACATAGACAGGTGCAGCATCGGTCTTGGTGCGTAGAGCGACCCCGATGACCTCGCCTTTATCTGTCAGTTCAGCATAACTACCGGCTTGAGGAGGTACTTGTCCATGTATGCCGCAGAGACGTGATTTAGCGCAGCCGATTGCCGGTATATCGAGTAGTAGTCCTAGGTGGGAGGCAATGCCAAAACGCCTGGGGTGAGCAATCCCCTGCCCATCTACTAGCAGAAGGTCGGGAGTAACAGAGAGCTTTTGCCACGCAGCTAGTACCAGAGGCGATTCTCTGAATGACAATAGCCCAGGTATATACGGGAAGGCTGGCTTCCCCTCTGCTATCTTGGTCTCCACTATCTCAAATTCAGGGTAAGTAAGTATAACTACGGCAGCACGGGCAATACCGGAAGGATTTGGTGCTGAAATATCAGCACCGGCGATAAGGCGCGGGGTTGACAGCTTTGCCTCGCGGCACACCCGAGGCGCTAAGTCGAGCTGAAGTTTCTCGGCTTGCCTGGCTGTCAATTGCCAGCTATGTAGTTCACGTATTGTGGGCATAGTATCTGGTAACACTGGCTGACCAACGAGTCAATATCACAATTATAAAACGGTATGTACCATTGAGGCAATATTTATGATGCTCAGCTTTCGAGGTATTGGACACTTGAATCTGGCGCGGGTATTTTTGCGGATGTCTTGACATTTTTAAGACGACAAACTAGCATTGAAGCAAAGGTACAGTCTGGACGGACAGTGGGATGGAAACGAAGGACATTGATTATTTAGTTGACAAGGTTGCCGCTTTGATTCACGAAGCGAGGCGCGTAGTTGTGTTTACCGGGGCTGGTATAAGTACAGAGTCAGGCATACCTGATTTTCGCAGTCCCGGTGGAATTTGGAGTCGGTTCGATCCTGATGATTTCACCATCCAGAAGTTCCTCCATAGTCGTGAAGTACGGGAGATGCAGTGGAAGCTTTTGGCTGAAGGTGGTCTTCTAAAGGATGTGCAGCCAAACCCCGCCCATTATGCTATTGCTGAGCTAGAAAAAGCGGGTAAGCTGACCTGCGTAATAACTCAGAATGTGGACAATTTGCATCAAAAGGCAGGGAATTCTCCGGAAAAAGTATTTGAGTTGCATGGCAACATGAGATGGGTGAGGTGTCTGAGTTGTAAGGTTCGTTTTCCTGTCGAGGAAGTGTTGCAAAGAGTCAAATACGAACCTGCTCCGGATTGTATTCTGTGCCATGGTATCCTGAAGCCTGACGCTGTGTTTTTTGGTGAAGCTTTACCTCAGGCGGTTTTACAAGCTGCAATCTCTCACGCTCGCAATTGTGACCTGTTTATTGTTATCGGTTCGACCCTGGTTGTTTATCCTGCAGCTTATATGCCAATGTATGCTGTAGAGGCTGGTGCCAGGCTGGTGATTGTAAATTTGACCTCAACACCTATGGATTCTTACGCTACTGTGCTCATCAGAGGTAAGGCTGGTGAAGTGATGCCAAAGGTGATAGAAAAAGTGAAGCAGAAACTATCCTGACAGCTGGTCGGTTGTTATATTTCAGTGGTTATTAAACAGAGGTTGGCAGTATTAAATGAAGAACCGGGGGAGTAAATGATGAAAGAGTTGATCATCTTTGGTCTAGCAATTGCCGTGGTAAGTGTAGGTTGTGTGCCCGTTGTTATGCCACCAGTCAATAAGCCGCCAAGTGCTATTATAGACTCGGTATCACCTACCGAGGTGGTAGTGGGTGGGCAGGTGACTTTCGTTGGGCATGGGACAGACGGAGATGGTAGTGTAGTAGCTTATAGCTGGAAGTCGAGTATTGATGGTGAGCTAAGTAAGTCGGCAACTTTCACCACCTCATCGTTGTCGCAGGGGACTCATACTGTCTGGTTTAAGGTTCAGGACGATAAAGGGGCGTGGTCAGCAGATGTTCCGGTGGTGGTGATGGTGGTCCCGCAGGGTGTCTTTAAGCCAAGTATAAAGTCGTTCGCTGCTGAACCGTCGGTTATTTCCGAGGGTGGGGTCGCAACACTAATGTGGAGTGTATCAGGGGCTAATGTGGTGAGCATTCAACCTGATATAGGTAATGTTGCCGCTAGCGGCTCCAGAGCGGTCACACCGAAGAAAACCACGACGTATATGCTATTGGCAAGTAACGAAGCAGGGACAGCCAGCACTACTGTGCAAGTAGTAGTAGTTTCTACTGAGCAGATACGCAAGGTGGAGCTGTATTCCATCACCACTGAGGAGGGGCAGGTAAGACAGGATGGATATGTGGGGGTAGAGCCGCAGGTTGGCGATATGAAGAACGGTACATCGATGCAGGCATTCTTAAGTTTTGACATTTCGATGATCCCGCAGGGGTCCACTATCAAATCAGCATATCTTGACCTGACTGCATCATCTGTATTTGGGGAGCCATTTACAAACTTGGGGCTGCTGCGTGTCTACGAGTATCGGTACACTGTGCTTCGCAGCAGGGACTTTGTTGTTGGACCTGCCGGGACTGCACCGCTTTACAGCTTCAAGTTTTTTACCGACGAGCCGGTCACATCCAGTCTTCTGGTCTCGGCTATTCAGGAGCGAGTTAAGGAAGGGAGCCAGCGCTTTCAGTTGCGTTTCCAGTTTGATAAGCCGTACTTCTATAACAATCAGGGTGACTATGTGACATTTTGGAAGGGCAAGACAAAGCTGATTATCGAGTACCAGGAATAAGATGCCCCTTTAACAGGACTTTCGGAGGTGCAGCATGAAAAGATTGATGTTTGTGATCGGACTGTTGGCGGTGTTGTTTTTTGTCAGCTGCGTACCTGGTGGTCCAACTATAGTCTTGCAGCCGCCGGTGATAAACTCGTTTGATGCTAACCCGCAAAGGATATCTGCTGGCGAATCGGCGACTCTTTCCTGGGAAGTATCGGGGGCAACAAAGGTGGGTATAGAGCCTGATGTCGGGAGTGTGGCGCTAGCGGGGAGGAGGATGGTGTCTCCCGCTTCGACGACTACTTATACTCTGACTGCGGTTAACGAGGCAGGTACAGTGACTGCTACTGTCCAGGTGATCGTTGTTGAAGCACCAGCCCCACCTCCGTCACCGCCGACGCCGGCAGAGCTACCCACAATCAACCTTTTCGCAGCGAATCCGGGTAGCATTACGGCAGGCAGTACATCGACGCTGAGCTGGAGTGTGTCCAATGCTACCGGGGTGACCATAAGTGGTGTGGGTAGCGTAGGGTTATCAGGCAGCACTACAGTTTCGCCAGTGACTACGACCACTTATACTCTTACGGCGACCAATGCGGCTGGGGGCGTGACGGCAACTACTCAGGTTATAGTATCAGCAACGCCACCACCTGCCGCCGATACGACACCGCCATCGGTGCCAGGTCTACTATCACCAGCCTCCGGTGCGGTGCTACCCCAGAAAACAGCACCCTGGCAATTTTCTTGGTCAGCGTCGTCTGATGCGGAAAGCGGGATAAAACAGTACCAAATTCAGGTGTATCGTGCCGGGCAGCCGCCGTTCATTGAAGACTATACCAGTGGTACCAGCTATTCTAAAGTAGTTGAAGTCGAATATGGCTACTTGTCCAACTGGCGCTGGAGGGTTAGAGCGCAGAACAACGTCGGGCTATGGAGCGCATGGTCAGCGGAGGGGAATTTCAGTGTGCAACCCAGGGTAGCTTATGATTTCATCGAAAATGCACCGACAGCCTATTGGTGGAGTACCCCTGGTGAACAATTACCTTTTCCTGGTGCTACTGGTGATAACAGAGGCTTTGCCTGCTATGTCACCAATATTAGACTTAATGACGGGCTCATTTATGCCAAGGTATTAGAGACACACCCGAAGTGGGTTGATGATGGCTATATAACAGGTAAGTATGCCAATGTGTATATACCGCCTGGAGCTAAGCTCAAGGTGAAGGTGGGTTTTATCAGCGGTGGTACAGCCGGGAATGTTCGTTTCAGAGCGCATAAACTTAGTGCAGCGGCTGTTTGGTCCCAGATAGTTGGTTATGCGGATGGGGTTAAAGAGGCTGAGGTTGACCTTAGCGCCTATGCCGGACAGACGATTGACTTTTGTATCGGTGTAAATGCGCAGGGAAGCTCCGGTCAGGACTGGGCAGCCTGGGTAGAAGCCAGGATAGTCTATTGATTTGGTGTAGCTATTGGTTAGACCTGCTGGATATCGAATCGATAGTTTTCGATAACCGGGTTTGCCAGCAGTTTACGGCACATCTCGTCAGTTAACTGACGGGCTTTCTCAGGGTTGTCCTCTTCCAGCCTTATCTCAATGTACTTGCCGGCACGTACATCTTCTACTGTGGTGAAGCCTAAGTTGTGTAAGGCGCCTTTTATTGTCAGTCCTTGAGGGTCGTTTACTGTGGGTTTGAGCGTGATATAGATTTTAGCTAGGTACATAGAATTTCTCCCCAGTCAAGCGCTCATAGGCTTCGACATATCGTTTTGTGGTGGCTTCGATAACTTCCTTAGGCAGTATAGGAGCTGGTGGTTCCTTATTCCAGCCCGATTGGACGAGCCAATCGCGGACCGGCTGTTTATCGAAACTCGGTTGAGAGGCACCTACCTTATATCGGGCAGCGTCCCAGAACCGGCTGGAATCCGGGGTTAGCAGCTCGTCAATCAGGATTAACTTATCATCAACCAAGCCGAACTCAAATTTGGTGTCGGCTAATATGATGCCACGCTCCAGGGCAAACTTTCTGGCGTAGTCATAAATAGCCAGGCTTTTATCTTCAAGTTCCCTGGCTGTCTCTTTGCCTACTAGTTCTTCTAACATTCTTCTGGTCAGCGGCTGGTCATGTCCACTTTCAGCTTTGGTGGTGGGGGTGAAAATGGGTTGGGGTAGCTGTTGACTTTCTTCGAGTCCGGATGGCAACTTTATACCACATACTCTTCCTGTCTCCTTATACTCTGCCCAGGCTGAGCCCGAGATATAGCCGCGGACAACGCACTCCACAGGTACGCGCTTTGCCTTGGTAACCACCATCGACCGTCCCACTATATAGTGGGGGAGTGGAGTCTCTTGAGGGAAAAACCTCTTGAGTGCTTCAAGATTGTCCACCGGCGTTATTAGATGGTTGGGCACGATATTTTGTGTCTTGCGGAACCAGAAGCAGGAAAGCTGGTTCAGCACCAGACCTTTATACGGTATGGCACAGGGCAGCACTACATCGAAGGCTGAAATGCGGTCTGTGGACACGATTAAGAGTTTGTTGCCCAGGTCATAAGTATCGCGTACTTTGCCACGGCAGAACAACGGGACTGACAAATTTGTTTCCAATAAAGGTGTTGTCATCTAAATCTCGTATTGCTTACTACAAAGCGTGTGGTGCCAATTCTTCTTTGGCGTCTATGTTTCTTCTTTTTTTATGTTCGGTCAGTCCTAACCGCTTAAAAATGCTATCTACGTATTTTAAGAAGTAGTTATAGTCGAATAGAGACTCAAGCTCGGCTGAGGAGAGGCGCGCTGTGATCTCGGGGTCAGCTTTAAGTAAGCCGAGGAAGCTTGTTCGCTTTTTCCAGGAGTTCATCGCGTTTCGTTGCACCAGTTCGTAGGCTTGCTGACGGGTTAGCCCTTTGTCTATCAATGCCAGCAGGACACGCTGGGAAAAAACAAGTCCCTGGGTGAGTTCCAGATTGCGACGCATATTTTCAGGGTATACTTGCAGTCCTTGCATTATTGAAGTGAAGATGTTCAAGACATAATCAACCACTAGACAGGCGTCAGGGAGTATTATGCGTTCGGTGGATGAATGGCTAATATCCCGTTCGTGCCACAGTGCAATGTTTTCCAATGCGGTCAGGGCGTATCCTCTTACCAGACGGGCAAGTCCACAAATGCGCTCGCAGAGTTCGGGATTGCGCTTGTGAGGCATGGCTGATGAGCCTGTCTGTCCGGCGGCAAAAGGCTCTTCGGCTTCTAGGACTTCAGTCCGCTGTAAGTGTCTTATTTCAGTGGCGAATTTCTCCAGTGAGCCGGCGATAATGGCTAGAGTGGTAACGAAGTGAGCGTGCCGGTCACGCTGAATAATCTGGCTGGACACAGGGTCTGGAGTCAGCCCGAGTTTAGCACAGGCAATTTCCTCTACCTGGGGTGGCACTGTAGCATAGGTACCCACGGCACCTGAGATCTTACCCACGCTTATCATCCTTTCTGCTTCAGCTAGGCGGGCGGCGTTACGTTTCATCTCCTGTGCCCACAGGGCGAGCTTTAGGCCGAAGGTTATCGGCTCGGCATGAACGCCGTGTGTCCTCCCTATCATGGGAGTTGTCTTATACTCGATAGCCTTGTCTTCGAGTACAGTTATAAGCCGGGAAATATCTTCAGCCAGCAGCCTTGTGGCTTCTTTAAGCTGGAGACCGAGCGCTGTGTCCATTACATCGGACGAGGTGAGTCCGAAGTGGATAAAGCGAGATTCTTCACCAAGGGTCTCGCTCACCGCTTGAAGAAAAGCGGTCATATCGTGGTGGGTCACCTTAAGGATTTCGCCAATGCGCTCCAGTTTATAGCTTGCGGATTTTATTTTCGGGATTGTCTCTTTAGGGATGACGCCTATTTCAGCCCAAGCTTCGCACACGGCTATCTCAACTTGCAGCCACTTATCGAATTTGTTTTCTTCGGACCATATTTTCTTCATCTCCGGGCGTGAATAACGTTCGATCATAGCTTGCCTTCCATATATTTATTCGGGTATTGTTGAGTGTAATGGCTACGTTTCAGAGAGTTTCCTCCTGTATTCTTCAAAGGCGGTCCTTATTTTTTCATGTTTTATTCCAAGCATCTGTGCTGCTAGGAGTGCAGCATTTCTGGCGCCGGAGGAGCCGATACCAACACAGGCTACAGGGACACCAGCAGGCATCTGCACAATGGAGAGAAGCGAGTCAATACCTTTGAGGTCGCTGGTTGGGAGCGGTATGCCGATGACGGGGACGGTGGTAAGGCTGGCGAGCACACCGGGTAAATGGGCAGCGAGTCCTGCGGCAGCGATGATGACCTCTATACCGCGCTCTTTAACTTTGGAGACATACTCGCGGACTCGTTGAGGATTGCGATGTGCCGACATGACCAGAAATTCATATTCGATGCCCAGTTGCTGGAGCAGTTCTAGCGTTGGTTGCACCAGCGCTTCATCGTTTTTACTGCCTGCGATTACGCTGATAAGTGGCATTTAATCAGACCTCCCTTGCGGCTATATCCTTGCGATAGAAGCAGCCTTCAAAGCGGATGCGGGGCAAGTTGTCATATACCTTGTTTCTAGCGTCGGCAATGGTTTTACCTCTAGCAGTAACTGTAAGGACTCTACCTCCACCAGTATATATCCTTCTATCTTCGCCGACTCTGGTTCCGGCATGGAAGACGATAATTTCCTGGTCAACGGTATCGAGCCCGTCGATGACGAAGCCGGTCTGGTAGCTACCCGGATATCCTTTAGACGCCATGACTACACCTACACAAGCCCCATCGTCCCATTCCGTTGTTATCTCTCCAAGCCTATTATTCACCACGGCAAGAATAATGTCCATTAGGTCTGTCTTGAGGCGTGGCAGGATCACCTGCGTTTCCGGGTCACCGAACCTAGCGTTAAACTCCAACACTTTAGGACCTTCAGGAGTCACTATTAAGCCAGCGTAAAGGACACCTTTGTAAGGACTACCTTCATTTGCCATTGCCTTAATTGCCGGCTTCAGTATCGTCTTGGTGACCAGGTTTACCATGTTCGAGTCAAAAAACCCTGGTGGGCTATAACTGCCCATGCCCCCGGTATTCGGTCCTTCGTCATTGTCAAAAACCCTTTTATAATCGCAGGCGGGGACCATTGGTACCACAGTATCCCCGTCTGAAAAAGCGAGCAAACTGACTTCTTTCCCGGTAAGAAACTCCTCGATGACAACCCTATCACCAGCATTTCCGAAGACCTTTTTCTCCATCGTGGCTGACAAAGCTGCCATGGCTTCATCTTTTGAAAAGGCTACGGTTACCCCTTTCCCGGCGGCTAGCCCGTCTGCTTTGATAACTACTGGCAGGGGGTGGGAGTCCAGGTATTTTGCAGCTTCGGAATGGTCTGAAAAAGCAGTCCCTCTAGCACAAGGTATGGAGTACTTTTGCATCAAGTGCTTGGCAAATACCTTGCTTGATTCTATGCGGGCGGCGTTTCTGGTCGGGCCGAGGATGGGGATGCCGTGTTTTTCGAATTCGTCCACGATACCGAGAGCTAAGGGAGCCTCGGGACCTACGATGGCAAGGTCTATTTTAAGTTCGTATGCGGTTTTGACCAGAGAGCTGATGTTGCTGGAATCTATGGGTAAGTTCTGTGCAATCGCTGCGGTGCCAGCATTGCCCGGCGCTACATAGATTTGCTCGACTCGGGAACTTTGGGCTATTTTCCAGGCTAAAGCGTGCTCTCTGGCGCCGGACCCGATGACCATCACCTTCACGGTATTCGTTGCCCTCCAGCTATATCAAGTCTGTGGTTGAGAAGGTCTATTTTACAGCGCCTCCTTCTCAAATTTCTTTGCCTGCGTGGGGTCAAGCATTTTAATTAGTTTCGTCAGCTCGGCTACGTGCTCCTTTTCATCATCCCGTATATGTTCCAGGACCCTTATTGCCTCCTCATCCTCAAGGGCTTCTATGTGTTCCTCATACTGGTTTATAGCTTGCAGTTCTCCGATAAGGTCTTCGCGGAGCATAGCCAGATCAAGTTCTCTACCCTCGTTCAAGGCGGGCTCTTCATCAAAAGAATAAGCCATCCGAACCTCCTTTTTGCTGCAAGTCAGCTCACATTGGAATTGTGGTCTTTTTGCCCTGCCGAAGTGCGGTGTCAGCTATTTGAGTATATACAATGCACGGTGCGAAATCAAGCGGGTATTGTGACAGGTCTGACTCCTTTGCTTTTTGGTACTTCATTATAGGTTCTGGTAAACAGGGCGGAAAAGATGCTGTTGTGCTACAATATGAACGTCATGTTGTATATTTTTTACGGCGAGGATGATTTTTCCATTTATCGAGCCCTGGATGATTTAAAGAAGACATGGGGCGATCCTGAGTCCTTAGGGACGAACACTACAATATTTGATGCTCAGCAGTTAAGCTTTTCTCAACTGGTAGAAGCTTGCAGCACCGTGCCTTTCATGTCTTCGGTGCGAATAGTGATTGTTGAAGGGCTACTTGCCATTTTTGAACAGGAATCAACACAAAAACGAGGTAGGAGGGGATCGTCAAAAAAAACGGAGATTGATACTGGTGAGTGGCAGGGGCTGGCAGACTATGTAAAGCAAATGCCTGCCACTACGAGACTTATTTTTGTAGATGCCAGAGATATAAAACAAAGTAACCCTATTTTGAAATTGGTGTCACCTTTGGCAGAGGTGAGGGTTTTCCCTCGACTAAAACGGGATCAAATTAGCAACTGGATATACTCGCAGGTGAGAGAAAACGGTGGTGCCATATCTGAAAACGCGGTCAAGTTGCTTATTGAGTTTGCAGGGCATGATTTGTGGGTACTTAATGGTGAGATAGAAAAGTTGTTAGCTTTTGCTCAAGGGCGTCCTATAACCGAAGAGGATGTGCGAATTGTAGCGAGCTTTGCTCGAGAGGTTAATATCTTTCGTCTGGTCGATGCCATTCTTGAGCGAGATAAGAGGTCAGCACAAAGGATGCTCTGTCTCATATTACGCGAAGGGATGTCACCTTTGCATGTTCTGGCTATGATCGCTAGGCAGCTACGCTTGATAGTGCTAGCCAAGGATTCGGGGGTTGAGATTTTAACGAGAGGTAGAGTAAGCGCTATAGAGAGTGCACCGGAATACAGCTTGAAAAAGGCGTTAGAGCAAGCCAGGCTGTATTCTCTAGAAGGGGTGAAGAAGACCTTTGAGAAGCTTCTTGAGACTGATATTGCCATCAAGACTGGAAAGTATGATGGTGATTTGGCGCTTGAACTTTTGCTGACAGAGTTATGAGCGACGTTGTCTTCTTGTGCTTTGAATGTGAACTGCGGTTTCGGTTAGAATAGAAATTGGAGAGGACCTACAGTGCAGCGGGTTTTGGCTATGATTCTGGCTGGCGGTGCCAGTGAGCGGATGAGCATTCTGGCGGAAGAGAGAGCAAAGCCAGCGGTGCCGTTTGGTGGCAAGTATAGAATCATTGATTTTACCTTAAGTAACTGCGCTAACTCGGGTATCCATAATGTAGCAGTACTTACTCAATTCAATCCCCGTTCTTTAGCCCAGCACATAGGCGTGGGACGTCCCTGGGACCTGGACAGGACGAGCGGGGGTGTTGTAATCCTGCAGCCTTTTTTGAGCCGCTTGAGTCACGACTGGTATAAGGGTACAGCCGATGCTATCTACCAGAATATCGACTTCATACAAAGACAGAAAGTTGACGAGGTTTTAATTTTAGCTGGTGACCACGTTTACTCGATGCGGTATGACTACCTGATACATGCTCATAGGGTCAGAGATGCAGAGGTTACTGTAGCTGTAACTGAGGTGCCTGCGGCTGAGGTCTCGAGGTTTGGCATTGTTATCCTCGACCATAACGAGCGTGTAGTTGGCTTTAAAGAGAAGCCGAAGGAAGCTACAAGCAATTTGGCTTCCATGGGTATATATGTTTTTGATAAGGATGTCCTGGTTCAGTGCTTAGAAGAGTGTGGGGAAAAAGGAAGTCACGATTTCGGGAGCCACATTATGCCTGAGATTATCGGTAAATATAAAGTATATGGCTACAGGTTCCGAGGCTATTGGCGAGATGTGGGAACGGTGGAGGCTTACTGGCGAGCCAACATGGATTTGATAGTTGATTTGCCTGAATTAAACCTGTATGATGCCTCCGCTGAGATAAGGACGGTTTATCACGGGAGACCACCGGCGAAGATAGGTCCGAAGGCTGGTATAAGCCGCAGTCTTGTTGCGAATGGCGCCATTATCAACGGACGAGTGGAGAATTCGGTCATCTTTCCAGACGTGTTTGTTCAGGAAGACGCTGTGGTGAGGGAATCCATCATCTTTGAAGGTTCTACAGTAGGAAAAGGGGCTGTTGTAGACCGAAGTATTATCGATAAGCAGGTCTGGATAGGACCAGGGAGCTATATCGGTTTCGGCGATGATATGACGCCGAACAAAGATGAACCACAAAACCTTAACTGCGGCATAACACTTGTGGGTAAAGGAGCTAGGATACCAGCCGATATTAAGGTAGGGCGTAATTGCAAGATCGGTTGCTGGGTGAGTGACAGCGATTTTACTTCGAAGCTCATTCCCAGTGGGGAGAGCGTAGTTGCCAAAGCAACCAAACGGCGTGTCCCCAAAATACTGGCGGAAGAGCATTGAAGACCGGAGCCTTTACCTTCGTTTTGCATAGTCATATCCCCTATTGTCGCAATGCTGGTCGCTGGCCCCACGGTGAGGAGTGGCTTCATGAGGCTGCCTCTGATACTTATATCCCCTTGCTCGATGCTCTGTATGACTTAAAACTCCGGGGTTACCTTTTCAGGCTAACTTTGGGGCTTACTCCGGTTTTACTGGAGCAATTAGCTGATCCCATAGTAATTTCGAACCTTGTCCAGTTTCTGGAAGAAAAGATCGATCGCGCCAGAAGCGATGTCAAGCGGTTTGAGGCTGCTGGTGAAACGCACCTTGAATATCTGGCTAAGTTTTACCTAGACCGTTATAGCCGTGTCTTGAGGAGTTTTAGTGAAAGGTTTGATCGTGATATTGTCGGAGCGTTCAGAAAACTCCAGGACGAGGGTTACATAGAGATACTTGCAAGTGCGGCAACCCATGCTTATTTGCCACTGCTTGAACGGGACTCTTCCATTTATGCCCAGTTGCAGGTAGGTAAGACGAGTTATCTTCGACATTTTGGTAAAGAGCCGCGCTCTATCTGGCTTCCGGAGTGTGGCTATCGCCCATCTTACTATACTGAAAAAAGTGGGCGGAGATACATCAAGCCGGGACTGGAATCCTTTCTTGAGGAGATGGGTATAAAGTGTTTCCTTGCCGAGACACATATGATTGAGGGGGGTGAGCCTGTTGGCAAAGCGAGGGAGGAGGTGATCGGTCCCTATGCCAGCATTCCGAGACGGTATGTGGTACCGCTGGCTAGTTATGCCGAGCCCGTGCGGAAAACCACTTACTTACCTTATTGGGTGCAATCCGCTAAAGTAGCTGCTATTGGTAGGAATAACCGGACCAGTATGCAGGTGTGGTCTGCGGAATGGGGATATCCTGGTGACTACCAGTACCGCGAGTTCCACAAAAGAGATGGCATTTCCGGCCTTCACTATTGGAAAGTTACTGGTGCTAATTTAGACTTAGCTTATAAAGAGCATTACGATCCTTATCAAGCACAGCAGCGTGTGAATGAACACAGTACCCATTTTGCCAAACTTGTTGAGCAATTGTTGCTCGATTTTTATCAAGGGACCGGCGAATTCGGTATTATTGCTGCTGCTTATGATTCAGAATTGTTCGGGCACTGGTGGTTTGAGGGTGTCGACTGGCTAAAACAAGTATTATACAAATTAGGTCAAAGCGACGTAGTCGAGTTGACCAACGTGAGCGATTATTTGGAGCAGCATCCCCCGCAGGATATATTGGTTCTGCCTGAAGGCTCGTGGGGATTGGGGGGTGGTCACTTTACATGGTCAAATGTGGATACGGAATGGATGTGGAGCCTTATCCATGATGCCGAACTGAGAATGGAGCGGCTTGTGGCTATGTACCCGCAAGCCGAGGATTCGATGAAGGAAGTGCTTAACCAAGCAGCCAGGGAATTGCTTTTGCTGCAGTCCAGCGATTGGCAGTTTCTGGTGACTACCGGACAAGCGCGTTTATATGCCGAGAACCGTTTTTTGCAGCACTTAGATAGGTTTCAGCAATTATGCGGTTCGGCTGAATCCGGCATGGTCGATGAAACGGTTCTGCGGTTGTGTCACAGTTTATGGGAAGCTGATAAGTTATTTCCATACCTGGATTACCATTGTTTCGCTGAGAGAGAAGACAGGGTAATGCCATGAGGATTCTTTTTGTTGCTGCGGAAATTGCCCCGCTGGTCAAAGTGGGTGGGCTGGCTGATGTCATCGGCTCTCTACCCAAAGCACTCAATCGGTTGGGTCACGATGTGCGTGTGATGATACCAAAGTATGGAACGATTGACCTTGTGGGGTGCAAGGCAACTCCTGTAGTTGACGAGTTCGAACTCAGTGTTGCCGGGATGGTAGAGCGGGTTTCCTTAGAAATGTTGACGCTGGAAAACGCTCTTAAGGTCTATCTGGTTGATAATGAGGACTTTATAAAGGTGAGGGAGCCTTATGGCGAAGGAGAATTAGAACGATTTTTGCTTTTCTGTGTGGCGGTTGTGGATATATTGCCTCGAATGGGTTGGCAACCTGAAATAGTGCATTGCCACGATTGGCATACAGGGCTGATACCTTTAGGGCTTAAAGCGGCGGGTGGCAGGTATGTTTCTTTCTTTACTATCCACAACTTAGCTTACCAAGGGAATTTTGATGCTAGCTTTCTAGCTAACTACGGTCTTGAAAAGTGGTGGCGCTTGTCCTCCCCCGCTGTTTCCGAGCCGCCGTTAAACTTTCTGGGGGCAGGTATACTATGGGCTGATGTGGTGACAACTGTTAGCGAAACATATGCTCGTGAAATACTAACGGCTGAATATGGCGAAGGGCTTGATTATCTATTGAGACGTCGACAAGACAGGTTATTTGGCATAGTAAATGGTTTAGACTACAAAGAGTACAACCCTTTGACTGATCCTTTTCTAGTTGCTAACTATGATGTCGGTAGCCTGGATAAGAGGCTAATTAATAAACTGGCGCTGCAAGAGAAGGTTGGGCTTCCTAAGGATGCGGAAGTACCTTTAATCGGCATGGTATCGCGTCTTGATGACCAGAAAGGTCTTGACATAGTGACCGAGAGTTTTGCCTCTCTGTTTCAAAGGGCAGGAGTTCAAATGGTGGTTTTGGGCAAGGGAAAGGAACGTTATCATACTCTGCTTAGACAAGCAGCAATGGCTTACCCGCAATGTTTAGCTGTGGTGATAGCTTTTGATGAACCACTTGCTCGTTTGATATATGGGGGGTGCGATATGTTTCTCATGCCGTCCCGTTTTGAGCCGTGTGGTCTGGGGCAACTGATTGCCATGCGTTATGGAGCGTTGCCCATCGTTCGTCATACTGGTGGTCTGGCTGAGACTGTAGAGAATTTGGCGGATGACCTCAGCGTGGGCACCGGCTTCGCATTTTATGAGTATAGTGCCAAGGCTTTACTGGAGGCAATTGAGACGGCGGTCAATGCTTATAAAAATAAGCAGGCTTGGCGAAAGGCGATGAGCCGGGCAATGTCTCGGGACTTTTCGTGGCAGGCATCTGCACAGAAGTATGAGTCCCTCTACCGTCGAGCCTTGGAGGGTCACCTATGAGGGATGAAGCACACCGTTTAGCTCTAGTGGTCGATCTAGGAGGCACTAAAACCATAGCTGCAGTGGTAAGTCCGGCGGGCAAGATAATATCGCAGCGTCGTTGTCTCACCCGTAGTGACAAGGGAGCAAGGGGAGTATTAAAGCAGCTTTTGCTTCTCATGAAAGACACGGTTTTGCAGGCAAGACTTGAGCCGTCTGAGCTAGAGGGGATTGCTATTGCTTGTGCTGGTATTATTGATATGAGGAAAGGGATGGTTACCATGTCACCCAATATCCCTGGTTTTTCTGGTATCAGGCTAAGGGATATGGTGGAGCGTGAATTCGGCGTGAGAAGTTATGTTTTAAATGATGCTAGTGCAGCAGCTTGGGGCGAATATTGCTTTGGGGCTGGGAGGGGGGTTAAGAACATGGTATACCTTACAGTTAGTACCGGCATAGGTGGTGGCATAATAACGAACGGGCAACTTTACCTGGGTGCCGATGGCTGTGCTGGTGAAATCGGTCACATGATAATAAAAAAGGATGGTCCTCAATGTAAATGCGGGAGCCACGGGTGCCTCGAGGCTTTAGTGTCTGGGTGGGCAGTGACCCGAGAAGCGATTGAGCATTTGAAACGAGGGGAGGAAAGCTCTATTATTAGACTGGCTAGGGGCAAAATTGAGAACATAACCGCAGCGACGATATCACTGGCAGCAAAGCAGGGCGATTTAGTGGCTCGGGAAGTTATAGCTGGTGCTGCCAGTTATCTCGGAGTTGGGCTGGCAAACTTGATTAACATTTTTAACCCCGAATTGATCATTATCGGGGGAGGATTGTCAAGAATGGGTAACATGTTGCTCGAGCCAGCACGCAAGGTGGCTGAGCAAGCAGCTTTTACATTGCCCAGTCGTACTGTTCGTATTCTGAGAGCACGCTTTATCACCCACGCCGGGATTTTGGGTGCTGCTGCCTATGTCTTCAGTCAAGAACGCAGGAGATTGTAAGAATGATCTATTGGGCACCGTTGTTCCATTTCTATCAGCCACCTACTCAGACCCCCGATGTGTTGATGAAAGTAAGTAACGAGGCTTACCGTCCTTTGCTTGAAGTCATCAGTGAGTTTCCTCATGCCAAAGCCACAATCAATATCTGTGGTGTGCTTAGTGAAATGCTGTCCCAATGTGGTTATTCTGATGTGCTGGCTAAACTCAGACAACTGGCTGAGAATGGTCAGGTAGAGTTTACTGGCTCGGCAATGTACCATCCTGTACTACCTCTGATTCCTAGTGAGGAGATAGAGCGACAGATTAAGCTAAATTACATTACTAATCGTAGCCTTTTAGGCGATGTTTATGCTCCACGCGGGTTTTTCCCACCGGAACTCTGTTATTCAAAGGCGATAATTGACCCTGTCATCGAATCTCGACATGAATGGATTGTTTTAAGTGGTATTGCTTGTCCTGTTGCCTGGCCGTTGGATGTTATATACCAAGCTGGACAAGAGGAAAGTAAATTGGTGGTCTTCTTTCGTGACGATATTTTAAGCAACAAGATCAGTTTTAGGGCTGTAGATGGTGAAAGCTTTATTGAGCATCTCCGGCGATTGCGGAGGTCCGAGGGCGATGTATACGTGATCACCGCTATGGACGCGGAGACATTTGGGCATCATATACAGCACTGGGACAAGCTTTTCTTATCGCCTGTTCTCGAGACGCTGGAACCAATGCAGAACGGTGATAAGACTCTTCATGAGCAAAAATTGCTTGCTGACCACCATCGTAAGTTGTTCGAGTTCGAGAGTAGAAAGGAAGATAAGCAGATAAGAATGGTCACTATCAGCCAGCTTTTGGAACTTTTCCCTCGCGGTGACTTGATCGAACCAAGACCTTCATCTTGGAGCACTTCCGCTGATGATATAAAGGCACAGAATTATTACCCTCTCTGGAATGACAGAAATAATTTGATTCATCAGTTGCAATGGGAACATCTGGATATAACAATTAACGTTGCTCGCAAAGCTGTAGAACTGGCAGATAATGATACCAGCCGCAATTTCGCCAAGATCGCCAGATCTTCTCTTGATGCGGCTCTTCATAGTTGTCAGTTTTGGTGGGCGAGTAAGAAACCGATGTGGGATGTGAACATGGTATATCGGGGGTTGAATCTACAGCGAGGAGTGTTGCTTAATGCATATAAGGCAATATCCACCAGTAATTGCGACCCGTCTATTAAGAAGGAATATTATTATAAGGTGGTGGCAGCAAGGCATATTTTTGACCAGATTACAGACAGGTTGTACACTGACTGAGCATCGAAAAGGTTGTTTTGTTGCTGGGAGAAGCAGCAAATAGCATTTGTAAGCTGTGGGTTGAGCATTTGGGGCGTATTTATCTAGGACTGGTTATACATAATCATCAGCCTGTTGGTAATTTCCCCTGGGTATTCGAGCAGGCTTATCGGCAGACCTATTTGCCTATGATAGAGGCTTTGGGAAGACACCCTACTATACGTTTGTCTTTACATTATAGCGGTTGTCTCCTTGACTGGCTGGAAGAATCCCACCCGGAATTCCTGTCCTGTCTTGCCGGGCTGGTTGAGCGCCATCAAGTAGAACTTGTAGGGGGAGCGTATTATGAACCGATTTTACCAGCGATTCCTGATGCTGACAAAATTGGACAGATTGCTAAGATGGAAAGGTTTCTTAAACATAAGTTTGGTGTGACGCCTCGTGGTTTCTGGCTAGCAGAAAGGGTCTGGGAGCCCCATTTAGTCAAAGTGCTGGCAGACGCTGGGGTGGAGTGGGCTCTGTTGGATGATGGCGCTTTTAAGTCGCTGGGGTTAAAAGAGCGTGATTTGTTGGGCTATTATATTACAGAGGAGCAGGGGAAGCACATAAAGTTATTTCCTATAAGTAAGTTACTCCGATACTCCATTCCTTGGCAACCTGTAAAAGAGGTCATAGATTTCTTGAAAGCAGAAGCTTCAATCAGCGATGGCAAAATAGCTGTATTTGGCGACGATGGCGAGAAATTCGGTGTGTGGCCGGGAACGTATAAGCTTTGCTGGCAAGATGGCTGGGTCGAGGATTTCTTTCGCCAACTTGAAGTCAATCGCGAGTGGCTCTCCACCATACCTTTAAGTCAATATATAAGTAAATTCTCGCCACTGGGTAGAGTTTACTTACCTTGTGCCTCTTACGATGAGATGATGGAATGGTCGTTACCTGCTTATGATTCCTGGGAATACGCTAACCTAAAACGCCAGCTGGAGACTGATGGGCAAGAAGACATAAAGAGATACATGTACTGTGGTTTCTGGCGCAATTTCCTGGTCAAGTATCCGGAGATTAACCGAATGTACAGGAAGATGCTTTTTGTCCATCGAAAGGTGTATCAAGCTCGTGCCCTGAGTTCTGGCGATTGCGGTCTGGAAGAGTTGTGGAAATCACAATGCAACTGCCCTTACTGGCATGGCATTTTTGGTGGTATTTACCTCGCGGATATAAGAGCTACCACTTATCAGCATCTAATACAGGCTGAGAATAAGGCTGACCGAGTTATTCAGGGGTGCCACCGCTGGTGGAACAAAGTACGGCGCCGAAGATGCAGATGGCTGAGATGGCGTCAAATTGACTTCGACGGCGATGGTGCAGATGAGTTGCTGGTTGAGAGCGATGAGTTTTCTTTTTATCTGAGCCCGGCAGAAGGAGGCTCTATTTTTGAGTGGGATATCCGTTCTCACAATTTCAATGTCCTAAGCACGCTGGCGCGGAGACCAGAAGCTTATCACATTGCTTTGGCTAAAGCGGGTGACGATGAGGTGGGTGAACCGGAAATGAGCGTGCGCAGCATACATGACTCGGTAAGAGTGAAGGACAAAGCTGTGATTAAGCACATTGTATATGACAGGTACCCCCGTTCCAGTATGCAAGACCACTTCTTTTCTCCCGGTGTCAGTATGGAAGAATTCGCTAACGGTCGCTTTGAGGAATTGGGTGATTTCATCAATCAGCAATATGATGCTGTGGTGAGAACCAATGGCGACAAAATAAAACTTGAACTGCGCAGGGATGGGAAGTTGCTACTTGGAAACGAGGCTATAGCCTTTAATGTATGGAAGCGAATCTCGTACAAATATGGTGAAAAGACACTTCAGGTGTCCTATCAACTAAGGAATGCCGGTAGAGCGCCTGTTGAAGTTGTTTTTGGTAATGAATGGAATATTAACTTACTTGCTGGGGGACGTAATCGACAGGCTTATTACAAGGTTCCGGCAGTAGCTTTTAGCGATTGTCTTGATTCCTGGAATGAGCTGGAAGACATCGACGAAGTGGCAATGGGAAACCGTTATCTTGGCATAGAATTGGAACTGAAGGTATCACCAAGTGTGAGACTATGGCAGTTTCCTGTGGAGAGTATCTCCAATTCTGAAGGTGGTGTAGAAAAGCTGTACCAGGCAAGCTGTTTCGTTTTGTGTCTACCTTTATTCTTATCTCCCGGCGAGACTGCTAATCTATGTATTGAATGGCACGTTTGTTCGCCTAATGCACCAGTTGAGTAAGCAGTATTTCTTTCGTCGGGAGCCCAGTCATTTGCGCAGCGTCTTGTCACGCCTTTTGAGCGCTTTAAACAGGGCATCCACTACTAGGGGGTCAAATTGTTTCCCCCTTTCATTTTCAAACTCAGCTTTGATGGTTTGCAGTGAAAGTGCCTGGCGATGTGGGTGCTCTGAATGCATTGCAGCACGAGTATCAGCAGCGCTCGAGGCCATGGCATCTTGTGAAAGCTTAGTCGCATAGGCTTCAGCTGTAGCCAAGACCATGGCTTCTTTCGAGAGTTGTGCTGCTGATAGCCCTTCGGGGTAGCCAGTGCCATCATATCTTTCATGGTGGTGTACGATTATGTCTAGTATCTCGTCATCTTTAATAATGGGCTGCAGGATCTGTTTCCCTAGCATGCAATGCGATTTCATATTCTCGTATTCTTCCGCTGTAAGGTTGTTTCGCTTGTGCAGGACGGACTCGCTGACGCCTATTTGGCCAATATCGTGGAGAAGGGCAGCTAGCCGAATTTTTTCAATCTTTTCTTCTGGCATGCCCAACTCTTTGGCGGTAGCAACGGCTATCTCTGCTACCAGTTCTGAGTGTCCCTTAGAATAGGCATCCTTGGCTTCCAGGGCCTGGACTAGGGCATGGATAGCACCAATAAAAGATTGCTGTATCTTATCGGTTTGCTCTTTTATTTTCTTTTCCAGATGAGAGCGGTATTCTTTATTTTCCAGGATCAGTCTTCTTCTTCCTAGCGCTCTTTCAATGCTGAGCGCAAGCATGTTGAAATCTATCGGTTTAATCAGGTAATCATAAGCGCCGTTTCTCATTGATTCGATACCCATGTCGATATCGGCTATGGCGGTTACCATGATGGTAGCAGTATCCGGGTATTTGACCTGCAATTCCCTTAATATTTCTATGCCAGATTTGCCGGGCATCTTGATATCCAGAAGAACGAGATCGAACTGCTCAGCATCTATTTTGCTTAAAGCATCGTTACCATCGCAGGCTGTGGCGCATTCATAATCTTGACTAATTAAATACCTAGAGATGATTTCCCTCACTTGCAATTCATCGTCCACGACCAGAATCTTCGCCTTTTTCATGTCCTGCCCCTATTCGCTTCTGCTTCTTATGCGAAACTGCAGACTTGCAGTAGCAGAATTGTCTAATCCTGTAGAATTTTATAGTATTGGCGTCTTTTGGGCAATCCCCCCTGATGGTCGCTTGCGAGGCTGTATTCTAAGTACCGAGTTCGCTGCGAATACTGATGAAAGCGAGAAGGCTGTCTCGGGCAATCATTCCAAGAAGGTTACCGTTTCTGATGACTGGAAGCTGGTTGATGTTATATTCAGTCAATATTCGCAGTACTGTAGCCAGGTCGTCGTGGGGTCCCACTGATTTCAGTTTGTGGACAGGGGTCATGATATCGGCAACAGTTTTAATGGACCACTGGTCTTTAGGTGTGGATTTTATATCGTGGATTGTGACCAGCCCCACCATTTTATCGTTTTCTACCACCGGGAAGCACCGTCGTCCTGAGGTGAGTATTTGCTCATGCACCAGTCTCTGGACGTCGAGTTCTGGTGGAACAGAGGGGCATTCCTGGGTCATGATTTCGCCGACAGTGTGTCCTTTGAGCATGTCGAGGAGTGCTATCTGGCGGTAACTTGTGGTAGCGGCATTTTCGAGGAACCACCCTATAAAAGCTAGCCACAACCCGTTTATCCAGCTACCGTAAAATATCAGTCCTATGCCGATAAGAATGAACAAATAGCCCACACCGCGCCCGATATTGGAGGCGATTTTTGTGGCATTGAGCAAAGTTCCAGTACGCCACCATATTAGTGAGCGGAGAACTCGTCCTCCGTCAAGGGGGAATCCGGGTATGAGGTTGAAAGCGGCGAGAACGAGATTAATCCAGCCAAGCCAGAAAGAGACTGCTTTAACGAAGTCAGGAATACCTTTGAGATAAAACCAGATAGCTAGAAATATGCCACCGATGACCAGGCTTGTGAGCGGTCCGGCAAGCGCCATCCGGAATTCAACTTGAGGTTGTCTGGGCTCTTCAGTCATCTGCGAGATGCCACCAAAGATGAACAGTGTGATCGAATGTATCCTGATACCTGCTGCCTGTGCTACTAAACTGTGTGCTAGCTCATGGGCGAGGACTGAGCCAAAGAAGAGTAAGCTTGTTACCAGTCCGGCGATTACCGAGGTCATAATATTCCAGTCAGGGTATGCCTGGGGGAAGTACCCGACCGTTAGCGCCCAGGTAACGAGGGCGAAAACTATAAACCAGGTGTAGTGCAGTCTTAAAGGAATACCAAATGCCTTACCAAGGGATATGCCGTTTGCCATAATTTGTCCTCTATTGTGTCTGCTGCCACGCCTTTAAGTTTAGGGGTTTTCAGGCGTGTTTTCAAGTGAGCATGGCGCATTTTCCTATCGAGCTGAATGTATGTTGTAGAGGTAGCCTTGTCTTGAAGATGAGTTTAACTTGATGTCACACCATTTAATTGGTCTCTGCGCTGAATTAACGAAAGTTCTTTAAGCCGATATTGCAAGATGTGGTGATTATCCCAGCCGTTTTACGAAGACGAGCTTGTCATCGCCAGGGGCATAAAAATCAGGAATCTGGCATATCAATTGGTAGCCTTGAGAGGCGTAGAGACGTTTTGCTCTGCCATATTCAGGTCTGGAAGATGTTTCAATGATGATTGTCTTTCCTCTGACCTTCCTGATTTCTTCTTCAGCGGAATTCAGCAAGGTTTTGCCGATGCCTTTTTGCTGAAAGTTGGGCGATATTACAAGCCAGTAAATATCCCAGGTTGCTTCAGTTAGTGGTGTGTGCCCAAAGCAGATGTAGCCTGCGATTGAAGGACCAACTTCTGCGACTATCACATTATAGCCTGAGCGTGTTCCGTTACGCAGATACTCATCTAGGATCTCTTCCGCTACAACTATCTCACTGGGATTAAACTCTGGAGTATTGCGCAGTATCTGCATTATCGCTGGCTTGTCCCTCTGTTTCATAGGTCTGTTTGTCGGTTTGACTGTCATGATTATCAAGGGCTAACTGGACTAGTTTTTGAATGAATTGCTCATATTCTATTCCTGCAGTTCTGGCTTGTAGCGCAGCCCCCGAGTCAGGTGATATGTCTGGATTTGGGTTTAGTTCTAGGACTTTAAGGTTGCCTCTTGAGTCCAGGCGAAGGTCGATCCTGGCGTAGCCTCGATTGCCCAGGATCTCAAAAGCTGTGAGGGAGGTTGCGATCATGTTTTGTTGGAGCTCGTAATCTATGTTGGCTGGGCAATGTGCAGTGGTGTGTTTAAAATATAGGCTGTCCGGATCCCACTTGGCTGCGAAGGTAAGGATGGCAGGCTTTGTCTCTGGCAAAGAATATACTATCTCTGAGATGGGCAATGTTGTTGGGGGGTTAGTCCCCAGAACCATCACGTTAAACTCCCGTCCATCTAGCAGTTCTTCTACCAGTACCTTGCCTCTGAAACGCTCGCTTGTCACCTTGACCTGCTTTTCCAGCGCAGTGAGATCGTAGACAACACTCTCTTCACAAATACCTGCACTTCCATCTTCTGAACATGGCTTCACAATACAGGGGAAGTCTATTGCAAATAGGTGCAGGGTATCAGGGGTCAGCACCTGGTAATTTGGTGTGTCAATACCTGCTAATTGGAGATGTGTTTTCATTGCTGCTTTATCTAGAGCTAGGGATAGTGCTGTACCGTGACACCCGGTATACGGGATGTCTAGACATGATAGAAAGTCAGCTACGATAGCTTCAGCTTCTGGCTGAGAATCAAAGCCCTCGAAGAGGTTAAAAATTATGTCGGCTTTTATCGACCTAAGTCGTCTTAGCGCTGATTGGAGTGGTGGTCTAAGGGGCAAACATGTTACTTGGTACCCAATTTTCTCGAGTGTTTGGCAAACAGCGCGAGTGTCGGAAAAGATGCGAAGGGCAGCATTTTTTTCCACCTCGGTATGGCAGCGGCTCAGGTCTGGTGTGTTGTAGATTATGGTTATCTGGCCACGCATTGAGGATACCTTTTCAACGCTGAGTTCAGTATTTCCAGAATTAGCTTCTGGTATGTCCAGCCTGACTTGATTGCCATGATGGGTAGATCACTGCTTTTGGGGTTTAATCCGGGCAGAGGGTTTATTTCTAGGAAATATAGCTTTCCCTCACGGTCGAGACGGAAGTCAAGCCTGGCGAAGTCACGGCAGTCAAGGAGTTTGAACACCTTGAGGCTGGTAGACTTGATGTGTTGTGTAATTTCTGGTGCCAGATTGGCTGGGCACTCATATTCTAGTAAGCGTTCCCAGTTTCGTTTCATTTCAAGGGAGTACACGAAGTTATGACTGCCGTTTTTTGGGGCTATGCGCATGATACCCAAGACTTCGGCTGGTGAATTACCCACTATACCTACGGTGATGTCTTCGCCAGCGATGAACTCTTCTACCACTGCGGGCTGTTGGTAATGTTCGAGGAGAAAAGCCGCCATTTCTGCTAGTTGTGTTGCTGTGTTGGCCACAGAGTTGGTACGGATACCTTTACTTGAGCCTTCGTAAGCTGGTTTAACAAAGACTGGAAAAGGAAAATCTGTCCAGTCTATATTCGTTAGTTGTGTAGTATCGGTGACCAGTTTCCACCCGGGGGTGTAAATTCCCGCCGTAGCTACCAGTTTTTTTGTCAAAGGCTTGTCCAGGCATATCGATAGACATTGTGGGTCTGAACCTGAATAAGGAATGCTAAGCATTTCGAGGACGGATGGCACCTGTGCCTCTCTGCTTTTGTAGTTACCTATCCCTTCAGCGATATTAAACACGAAGTCTACGTTGTGACGGAGAATATTATTCAGGAAATCCTTGCCACCACCCAGTTTAATGACCGAATGACCACTGCTTTCGATAATTGCAGCAATAGCATCTATGGTCTGAGGAGAGTCGTATTCTTCCAAGGCATCATCAAGATAGGAAGACGAGTACAATGCCTTTTCAACATCTTCCTTAAGATCGTAAGTCAGTCCTACTCTCATTTTTAGGGTCGGAGTCAGCGTTTCTCCTTATTGTTTTGAGCTTGGGTGCCGGTCCGGTGGTATTCAAAGAAATTCGCCTCAGTGATTGGTCTAGGGCTTGCTTCAGGGTTTCGGTACCAGAAGAAACGCCCTTGATAGTTTCTAAGTATCAATTCGCTTTCTGTTTGTGTCAGCAAATAACTGGGTTGGAGGGGGACTTTGCCACCACCATCGGGCAGGTCGATAACAAAAGTGGGTATAGCTAGCCCAGAGGTATGTCCTCGCATTTTCTCCATTATCGCAAGTCCAGTCTCAACGGGTGTACGCAGATGCTCCACCCCTTTGACCTCATCGCACTGGAAGAGATAATAGGGGCGTACCTTTATTTTGAGGAGATTATGGCAAAGCTTCATCTGTGTTTCCACAGTGTCATTTACGCCTTTAAGTAGCACTGATTGGTTGCTTACCGGTACCCCGGCGCGTAGCAGCCTGTCACATGCAGTTGCAGACTCTGATGTTATTTCGTTAGGATGGTTGAATTGAGTGTTGAGCCATATAGGACCGTATTTCGATAGCATGGTGCACAGTTCATCGTCTATGCGTTGGGGCAGTACCACAGGGAACCTAGTACCAAGGCGGATTATTTCCACGTGTCTAATCTGTCTGAGTCCAGCGATCACATTTTCAAGACGTGGTGTGGAAAGCGACAAGGGGTCACCACCGGATATTATGACATCCCTGATTTCCCTGTGTTTTCGGATGTATTCCAGCATGGTTTTGATTTCGGCTGTTGTGCGTATCCAGTTGCCGTCGTGCCATTCCCGTTTACGTGTGCAATGGCGGCAGAGAACAGGACATATGTTAGTAAGTACCATGAGCACTCTATCCGGGTAGCGGTGAACCAGCCCTGGAACAACAGAGTCCCTTATTTCTGCGAGGGGGTCTTCGAATCCCCTATCGGATAGGGCTATTTCTTGGAATGATGGTATTGCCTGTTTTCTTATCGGGTCATCGGGATCACTAATATTGATGAGGGATAGGTAATGGGGGGTTATGGAAAAGGGATACCTCGAACTAACTAACTTGAGCTGAGTTTGTTCGTCTTTTGATAGTGGTATCAGGTTTGCCAGTTCTGTAACACTGGTGATTCTATGCCGGAATTGCCATTTCCAATCAGACCAATCTTTCTCGGAGACATTGCCAAAAAGTTTGTTTCTTGTGCTGTCATGTGGAGCTCCAGCTCCTGAACTTGGAGGTTCTTCATCCTCTACCACTACCTCATTGTTAGTAGTGGTGGTAAAGCCAGGAGGCTCCTCTTGCTCGTCTTTTACACCAATCGTGTGTCTTGCCACTTATTCCTCTCCTTTCTAAATTCGTATGACTATATTTAGTGCTTTTGATGATACCGTAACACAATTTTTCTCTGCTGTCAATGCCCATAACTGTTGACAAAGATTATATTAGGGGTTATTTTATGATAAAAAGTTGTTGGTTAAGGAGCGTCTAACAATGAAGGTTGGAAAGATAGCGTTAACATTAGTGGCTTTAGTGCTGGTGCTAGCAATAAAACTGTCGCTGTCCCCAGGCTCTGTCTCTGCGCAGAATACGTGGCATGTCTCTGTCAGTGGAAGTGATGTTGAGGGTGATGGTAGCCATGCCAAGCCGTGGCGTACTATCCAGCATGCCATAGACAGGGCTGGTCGTGGTGACACGATTGTTGTGGGTTCTGGAACATATAATGAACAGCTAAATATCAGCAAGAGTATAATTCTAACTTCGCCCACAGGGGATTATTTGACAAGCAGTGTTGTGCTTACTGGCAGTGGTTCAGGTTGGGCTCTCATAACTGTAGGAAATGCTGCTAGCGGCACTGTGATTCAAGGTTTTAGGTTCGAGAAGGTTACTTCAGGTGAGGCTGTGATTTTTGGCGATGTCGGTGCTCATGATATCACTGTGAAGTCAAATAGTTTTGTAGATTGCACTGGTTCAGCGATTTTTCTATATGATACAGGCGATCGTAACAGTTACAGGAGGTGGCTTATAGCTAACAATCGGGTCGATGGGATAATTGGTACTGGCAAAGCGGGGCTGTGGCTGGGCACACTTGCTGATAGCGAGATCACGGGCAACACCATTGAGCGCACTAATGGTCCAGCGATTGTACTTCGACATGCAGAAAATGTGACCATCTCGAGCAACCGGATTAGCAATTTTTTGGTCGCTGGAATTCTGGTTCCTGAGACCATTTCTCCTCGTTGGGGCTCGGGGCTGTTTGTTTCAGGTAATCTGATCGATGGTACTGCACAACCAAGCAGGGGACAAATAGAGACACCTGACGGGATACAAATCGTCTCCTATGTAACTGGTGTTTACATCAAGGGAAATGCTTTAACCGGCAATGCGCGCGGCTGTGTGGTGTTTGGTAGTGAACCTGTGGCATCGAATATTCATGTTAACTTTAATAGCATTTATGGGAATGCCAGTTATGGTGTTCAGAATCTGAGCGGTGGGCAGTTAGATGCTACTAACAACTGGTGGGGAGCAAGCAATGGTCCGAGTAATACTGGCAAGGGTTCCGGGGATGGTGTTTCCCCCGGCGTTGAGTATGAGCCCTGGCTAATGCTGAAGGTAATTGCAGAGCCTAAAAACGTGGTTATCGGAGGAGGGGCTACACTTGATGTATTTGCTGATATAACCCAAAATTCGAGGGGTGAGCATATGGCGGAGCAGGGGCATATTTTTGATGGCACGGAGGTCGTCTTTACTACAGAAAAAGGCGTTTTCGACAACAAAGATAACAGAGTAGTCAAAACGACCAAGGACGGGAAAACGTTAGCTGTTTTAACTTCTGGAAATGTAAGTGGCGCTGTTGCAGTATGTGCTGAAGCACCCCACCATTCCGCAGTTCCGAGTGAACAGTATAGGCAGTGTGTGCTTGTCAACTTTGTCACCGGTGCTGCTCAATCTGTGGCTACGGCTACTGGTACAGGGAAAGCCGTTTTCGCCTCCAGTATTGGTAATATTGCCAGGCTCGCACCTTTTTCTGAAAGTGCTGTGAGTTGCGCCAGTAGACCACCGAACATTACCTTCTTGCACGGTTTATTTTCCTTTAATGTTGTTGATATCGCTCCAGGTTCCATAGCTACTGTAAGCGTTACTTTGCCGGCACCGACGCCGAAAGGTACGCAGTTCTGGCAGTGTAAGCCCGGCAGCGGCTGGTATCAAATACCAATAGGTAGCGATGATGGTGACAATGTGATAACTATAAGCCTTGCAGACGGTGGAATAGGTGATCTGGATGGAATTGCTAACGGGCTTATCGTTGGGGCAGGCGGACCGGCTGTGTCAGCTCAGTTGCCCGGGTATTTGCAAGTAAAAGCGCTAGAAGTTAAGCCTGAGCGGGTATACGCTGGTCAGAGTGTGAGCATACGCGTGAAATTGGTTAACAAAAGTAGTGTAGCGGACGCTTATAATCTGGTGGTGAAAATAGACGGGCAGGAAGAACATAAGCAGACGGTAAAAGTGGATGGCGGGAGTTCTTTGTGGTATGAGTTTACGGTGACTAAAACTCAGCCTGGGACTTACAAAGTCAGCATTGATTCGAGGCAGGCTATATTTAAGGTCTTGAGTTCGAGCGAGCATCTTTATGAGCCCGTTAGTAGCTGGCTTATCGCAGTGATAAGTATTGTAGTGGTGGTTCTAGTGGGTGGGGGACTAGCTTGGTGGTTAACTCACAGGCGTCCTCAAAAGACCACTGAACAGTAAAGGTTTGTGATGTTGGTTGTCCTGTAGCTGTTTGTCAGTCTAAGGCATTGCTCGAGGTGCAGTAAAATATCTTGTTCAGTCTGGTTTTGCTTGCTTTTTAGGCTGGACTTTATTTTTGCTTATTGGACATTCGCATTTAGGTCGATTTGTGACCCAAGTATTGCCTGTCTAGGTCGAATGTGCTAATCTTTTAGAGATTGGCGTTTAATCGCTTTCGGGCTCGATTGTAGTTAGCTTAGATTTTAAGGAGGTAAAAAGTGAGGGTATGCATTTTTCTTTTGCTGGTGGCGTTTATTTGTGCTGCCACTTTAGGACTGGGTTCATGCGCTAAGGCAAAGCCAGTGGAGGTGATAGAGTTAACTTATAGCAATTTTTTCCCTCCGACGCATTTGAATTCGCTATTAGCGGAAAAGTTTTGCCAGGAAGTAGAAAAGCGCACTAATGGCAAAGTGCGGATTACACATTACCCAGGTGGCTCACTGACACCTGCTGCTGGAGTCTATGATGGGGTAGTTAAAGGGATCTCTGATATAGGTATGTCCTGCTTGGCTTACACTGTGGGCAGATTTCCTGCGTCTGAGATTGTGGATTTACCCCATGCTTATCCCAATGGCTGGGTAGCAACTAAGGTGGCAAACGATTTTTATCACGAATTTAAGCCTAAAGAGTTTGAAGATGTACAGGTTCTCTATTTTCATGCTCACGGTCCGGGGGTTTTGTTTACCACCAAGAAGCCTGTGCGTAAACTGGAGGACCTTAAGGGTATGGTGATTAGGTCTACAGGGGTAGGGGCTAAGATAATGGAAGCTTTGGGGGCTAAAGGATATGGTGCCTCGCAGGCTGAAGCTTACGAATTGATGTCCAAAGGGACAATCGATGGCAGCTTTACGCCTCGTGAAGTGCTCAAAGGGTGGAAACAGGCTGAGGTTGTGAAATATGTCACTCTTTGCTACGACGTTGGCAATACTACTGATATGTTTGTGGTCATGAACAAAAACAAATGGGAGAGTCTTCCCAGCGATGTGCAAAAAGTTTTCTTGAATGTCAGCAAGGAATGGGTAGATAAACATGGCATTGTCTGGACTTATTATGACAGAGTGGCGATACAATATTTTCTCACTTTCCCTGATAGGGAACTGATCGAGTTACCTGCTGATGAAATGGGGCGGTGGGTAACGGCAGCCAAGCCCTTGATAGATCAATATGTTCAACAAAAGACAGCGATGGGATTGCCAGCAGCAAGCTATGAGGAGTATCTTATCCAGCGCGTCAGATATTGGTCAGAGAAAGCACCCAGTGAGGAGTTTTGTGTTAACTGGGTGGAAAAGGAATTAGCGGTTAAATAGCAAGTTCGCTATTACAGGATTCCAGGGGGTGCTCGATGGGTGTAGGGTTGGGCACCCCCATAATTGTCCTCGGGGTGTTAGCATGGACAGGTTCGAAAAAGTCGTCCTTATCTTAAGCAAATGGCTCAACTGGTTTGCTGGGGTGGCAATGCTCTTGATGCTCATCCTTATCGTCGTTGATGTGATTGGGGCAAAAGTGTTTCACAGCCCTATTCCCGGCAGCATTGAGCTTACTACTTTCTTGAGCGTGGTGGTCATCAGTTTCGCCGTGGCAGAAACGCAGGTTATGCGTGGGCATATTGAGGTGGAATTCCTGGTGTCACGCTTGCCCAAGGTCGCCCAGAGGGCTGTTGCTTGCATCATCTATCCGCTGGCGATATTGTTATTTGCTCTAATAGCTTGGAAGAGCTTTGATTTTGGGTATAGCCTTCAGTCAAGTGGTGAGGTATCCATGACACAGCGGTTGCCATTTTATCCTCTTCTTTACGGTATAGCTTTTTCTGCTATTGTAGTTTGTCTAGTGTTGTTGGTGCAGTATATAAAGGATTTGAATTCGGAAAGATGAGTCCGCCAGTTATCGGGGTTATCAGCATAATTGTGCTTGTTGTTGTTTTCCTTTTTCGCCTACCTGTTGGCTTTGCCATGGCACTGGTGGGTGTTGCAGGCTTCAGTTATCTGGTGTCTGCCGAGGCAGGACTCAGTATTCTAGCCCGCGATATTTTTTACACATTTTCGTCCTATTCTTTCACTGTTATTCCAATGTTCGTGCTAATGGGGTGCATCGCTTTCACTTCAGGTATGGGGAGGCGGTTGTATGACGCTAGCTATTTACTATTGGGGAAATTGCGTGGGGGACTGGCTATGGCAGCCGTGGCTGCTTGTGCTGGTTTTGCGGCGATATGTGGTTCCACCACAGCCACGGCTGCGGCTATGGGAAAAGTATCTGTACCTGAGATGCGAAGATATGGGTATGATGATTCTTTGGCTACAGGCTGTGTGGCTGCTGCTGGGACATTGGGTATACTCATTCCTCCGAGTACAGTATTTATTGTCTATGGTGTGATGACCGAACAATCGATTGGGAAACTTTTTGTTGCCGGTATCATTCCAGGTTTAATCTTGGCGGCTTTATTCATGGTTGTAGTCGCTTTGTTGTGCCGGTTTAACCCTGGGCTGGCCCCGCTAGCTACGGAGCCAAAAACTGGGGGGTGGAAATCTGGCGCTTTTGCTGGGGTTATTGAAACGTTAGTTCTGTTTACTTTTGTGATCACAGGACTTTTCCTGGGCTGGTTTAGTCCCACACAAGCTGGCGGTATGGGGGCTGCAGGTGTAATGGTCATCAGCCTGCTCACCCGGCAGCTTACATGGAAAGGGTTTTTGGAAGCAGTCAAAGATTCGTTGAGAATAACATGCATGGTGCTTTTCATAGTTGCTGGGGCAACTGTCTTCGGGCATTTCCTGGCAGTTACCAAGATACCCCTTCTTTTATCCCAGCAGGCGGTGCATTTATCACTGTCTCCTTTGGCTGTTGTAGGGGTTATAATGGTCATCTATTTGATAGGGGGATGCTTCATGGATGCTCTAGCTCTGGTTGTTCTAACTATTCCTATTTTCTATCCTGTAGTAACTGCTCTGGGCTTTGACCCTATCTGGTTTGGTGTGATGGTTGTACTGGCTACAGGCATGGGTGTTATTACACCACCGGTGGGGGTGAATGTGTATGTTGTAAAAGGCATAGTGCCTGATGTGGCATTGGAGACTGTTTTTAAAGGAGCCTTGCCTTTTCTTGGTGCGCAACTTGCTGTGGTGGTCATATTGATGGCGTTCCCTGCGATTGCCACTTTCTTGCCCGGTCTGGTAGCATACTGAAAGGGAGTCAGGCTGTGAAAGAGGCGGAAGTGAGCAACATTTGTGATATGTTAGCTGAAAATGCCAGGCTTTATCCTGACGAGATTGCTTTGGTGGAATTGAAGCCCAGCAAGGGGTTCAGGAGGGAGATTTCATGGCAGGAATTTGATAGAAGATCGAACAAAATAGCAAATGCACTTTTGGGGCGTGGGATCCGAAAAGGTGACAAGGTATTACATTGGATGATGAACTCTATCGAGTGGCTTGTGGTTTACTTCGGTATAATCAAAACCGGTGCATGGGTGGTTCCTCTCAATTTCCGGTTTACCCCCCGTGATTTTAGGTACTGTGCAGAAATATCGGAAGCCAGAATGATAGTCATGGGGGGTGAATTTGTTGACAAAGTTCAATCGGTGCGGGCACAGTTAAGTACAGTCCAGGACTATATGGTAGCTGGCAGCGATTCTCCTGAGGTAGAGGGGATGGAATCCTTAGACGAGGTTGTTGCTGAATCGTCTGATAGTCCAGTGAGTATCAAGTTAAGTAGCGAGGACGAGTGCGGGCTTTATTTTACGTCGGGAACTACAGGGCAGCCCAAGCCGATCCTTTTGACTCATGGCAATATGGTCTGTGCAGCTATAACTGAGCAAGCGCACCATTATCAGACGCGCGAGGACAATTTTGTTCTCCTCCCGCCTCTTTATCACACCGGGGCAAAAATGCATTGGTTTGGCAGCCTGATGGTAGGCGGCAAGGCTACTATCCTGACCGAGATCAATCCTAGAAACATATTTGAGGCTGTAGATAGAGAAAGAGGGACCATCGTGTGGCTTCTAGTACCGTGGGTTCACGATATACTGGTAGCACTGGACAGTGGTGAACTGAAAAAGGAGGATTATGACTTGAGTTGCTGGCGTTTGATGCATATAGGAGCTCAGCCAGTGCCTCCAAAGTTAGTCCAGCGGTGGAAGGAGTATTTCCCCAATATGCAGTATGATACCAATTATGGTTTGAGCGAAGCTACAGGTCCGGGTTGTGTCCATCTAGGCATAGAAAATGAAAGGAAGGTGGGCGCTATCGGTAAGGCTGGATATAATTGGCAGGTCAGGATTGTAGATGACAAAGGTCAGGACGTGGCTCCAGGGCAGGTCGGTGAGCTTGTAGTGAAGGGTGGTGGTGTTATGAAAGGTTATTACAAAAACTCCGAGAAAACGGCGGAAACTATAAGGAACGGCTGGTTATATACAGGTGACTTAGCCCGAATAGATGAGGAAGGATTTATTTACCTCGTCGATAGAAAAAAGGATGTTATCATAACAGGCGGGGAAAATATATATCCGGCTGAGGTGGAGGAGATTCTTCATGGGCATCCTAAGATTTATGATGTGGCAATCGTTGGAGTTCCGGATGAAAGGCTGGGGGAGATAGCAGTGGCAGTTATTGAGCCTAAACCAGGGCAAAAACTCACTGAAGCTGAGGTACAGAAGTTTTGTGAGCAGAATCTAGCCAGGCATCTCCGACCAAGGCGGATTATATTTGATAAAGTACCAAGAAATCCTACCGGGAAGATAGAAAAGCCGAAATTGAGGGAAAAATTGTGCAAATTCCTAATTTAGGTCATTGTGCCTGTTTGCGCTATCTGTTAGGAATTTTTCAAAAGTGAACTGGCTTACGATTCAAAAGTGAACTCTTGGGAACTCATTTAACGGGTAAGTAACCGCCTGCACCATTCGGTTCTCCCACCAGATTCGCACCTCTAATGCGCGCCTTTCTACATCAGGAATTAGATGAACATCAACCTCCTCTCGGAGCGGCACGTTTGGTACTACTATGTCATGGTTGAATACGGATATCTTCCGGTAGCCGTTGACCGTTCGCTTCTCCCGTAAGCAGAAGATGTCCTTGGTCGAGGTATACGGCTTGGGCAGGGCAAAAGGCCTAAACAAGCTGTTTCCCTCTTTTCTAGCCCTATCAAAGCGAATGCTCGGAACTTCGCCGGTAGTGGAGTGAACCTGGTGGTTATTGTAGCGGTCCAGCTCTTCTTTTAAAACAGAGCGAACCTCGTCAATAGTCGCCAGCTTTTCTATGGCGCAGGTCCTGACAATGCGATCTTGTAGCCAGCGATATGGCCTTTCCACTTTCCCTTTCGCCTGGGGAGACAGAGCATAGACAACGTCTACCCCCAACCTCCTCATCACCTGCCGCCACTGCGGATCAGCTTCGTCGGTTTGAAGGACGTGCTTTCTCCAGATGCTATCCCTTCCCTGGACAAAGCGGAATACCCGCAGTGAATCAACGTAGTAGCGCAGTGGAATTCCGTAGGCCAGCATTACACTTTCAGCAGCTTTGATGTGGGCCCAGGTGGTTTCTTGCTCAAAGAAATCAGCATAGAGAATCTTCCGGCTGAAGTCATCCAGGGAGGTAATCAAGACCCACTTCTCCCCGGCATAAGGCGACCAGCGGTGGTGAGACGCGTCGTGCTGGATTAAAGCCCCAATGGCGGCGGTAACCACCTCGCGGTCATGTGTCTGCTTTGGCGGGTGGGGCTGGTAACAACCCAACCCCTTAGCCCGGTCGATAATTGTAGATAAGGCTACCCTGATTCCCCGTTCGGCTAAGCGGTCTCGGATAGCTGAGTAATTGTAGGTAGTGATAGGCAAGGTAGAATCCTCGATTAGGCTCTTGTCTAACATTAACTCCTTCTCAATCTCTTCCTCGACGAAAGCCGAGAGCCTGGTCGGCGTTTTTCTTTGATAACTGATAGAAAAGCTTTCCGGATTGCGACGATATTGCCTCAAAAGGGCGAAGAATCTGGTTTTGTTGATATCCAAAATATCCTCAATTGCCAGTCTATCCAATGTCCCCCGACAGTAACCTTTCAACAGCACTTTCACCTGCTCACCGGTGAACCGTTTATGTAGTTGCTCCATACATTCCTCCTTTTTACCGAGGAATGTATCAACGGAGTTCACTTTTCAAGCGTTAACGGTTCACTTTTCAAGCAAAAAGAGTTCACTTTTCAGTCGTAAATAAGATCCTGTTTGCGCTATCTTGACAAAGTACGATTTCGGTGTTATACTAAATTTTTGCCTATAGAATATGACATCTGAGTTATTTACTTAAGTTTCCCCGCAATCCGTTGTTGCTAGCTCCGTACTGTTTTCTGAACCCAGGTGCTATAAGACGGTGTTATTGCATTGTTTTACCAACAGAATCACTTTTTAAGAAGAGATAAGGTGGTCAAAGAAGGAGTACTATCTTGATACATCGAAAATCTTTTGCCAAGCTGCCTGAAGTTTTGCAAATTCCTAACCTTATTAAGGTCCAACTGGACTCGTTTCGCTGGTTCCAGGAGCAGGGGCTAAGAGAGCTTCTGGATGAGGTATCGCCTATTCTCGACTTTACCGGAAATAGGCTAGAGTTACATTTTATGAGCTACGAGTTTCGTCCACCTGTATACTCGGTGGATGAGTGCCGTGAGCGGGACATGACATATGCTGCTCCTCTTTATGTGAGAAGCAGGCTGATTGTGAAGGAAACCGGTGAGATCAAGGAACAGGATATCTTCTTCGGCGACATTCCTCTTATGACAGATAAAGGCACATTTGTTATCAGTGGCGCAGAGCGAGTGGTCGTTAACCAGCTTGTGAGATCCCCCGGCATCTATTTCAGTTTGCAGGAAGACCCTGCTACTGGGCGGGAACTTTGTGTGGCTAAATTGATTCCGGAACATGGTGCTTGGCTAGAGTTTGAAACTTTAGGTAGAAATATAATTTATGTGAAGGTGGACGGCAAAAGAAAGATACCCGTTGTTGTCCTGCTGCGCGCTATCGGCTGTATGGATGATAGTGAACTGCGTGATATTTTCCATGATGTCGAGGTGTTGTCAGGGCATAGCGGTGTCCAGTCTGGGGTAGAAAAGGATTTTGGAATCAAAACTCAAGAAGAGGCGCTGTTAGATGTTTACAGGCGCTTGCGTCCGGGGGAGTTACCTACTGTTGAGAATGCGCAGACACTTTTGAATAATCTTTTCTTTAACCCTCGGCGCTATGATCTCGGGAGGGTGGGACGCTACAAGCTTAATAGCAGATTAGGGCTGAGTATCGATGAGAATCAACGGTGCTTAACAAAAGAGGACTTTGTCGAAATTGTCCGTCAAATTGTGAGGATCAACAATGGATTTGAGGAACCAGATGATATCGACCATCTCCGCAATCGCCGTGTGCGCACAGTGGGGCATCTTGTGCAAAACCAGTTTCGTATCGGTTTGCTGCGTTTAGAAAGGACGATTAAGGAGCGGATGAGTATTGTTGGACCCGAGGCTGCCATGCCAGCCAATCTTATCAACAACCGCCCTATAGTTGCTGCCATGCGGGAGTTTTTCGGTGGCTCGCAGCTGTCGCAGTTTATGGACCAGACTAACCCGCTAGCTGAACTTACACACAGACGCCGTCTTTCAGCGATGGGGCCTGGAGGACTCAGCCGGGAGCGTGCTGGTTTTGACGTGCGCGATGTGCATCATTCTCACTATGGTAAAATCTGCCCTATAGAAACACCGGAAGGTCCAAACATCGGGCTGATTGGCTCCCTTGCGACTTACGCATCCATTAACGATTATGGGTTTATTCAGACTCCTTATCGCAAAGTGCTTTGTGAAGTCCTTAACACCGCGGAAGAATTGAGGGGGAGGACTCTTGCTGAGGATGTGTTGGGGGCAGGTGGGGAGTTGATTGCGTCAAAAGGTACTTTAGTTACGAAAGGGATCGCTCAAAAGCTTCAAGCGTTATCACCCCGCAAGATCAAAGTAGTCCCCTTTGTGTCTGGTGAAATTGTTTACCTGACGGCTGAAGACGAAGAACGTTACACGATTGCGCAGGCCAATGCTCGGCTCAATGAACGGAATGAATTTGTTGAAGAAAGAGTTGGAGTAATGAGAGGTGGAAAGTATCTTAAGGAGCCAGCCGAGAAAGTGGACTTGATGGATGTTTCACCAAAGCAGGTATTTAGTGTTACTACCTCACTTATACCGTTCCTTGAGCATGATGATGCTAACCGAGCTTTGATGGGGTCGAATATGCAGCGTCAGGCAGTCCCATTGATTTGCCCTGAAGCTCCGATCATCGGGACAGGGATGGAAAAAGAAGTGGCCAAATATAGTGGTCAAGTGGTCTTCGCTCGTGGTGACGGAAAGGCCGTGTCTGTTAGCGGAGACAGGATTATTGTCCGTGAGGATGATGGCGAAACGCGAGTCTACCCGCTGATTAAGTTTTCCCGTACCAATCAGGGTACGTGTATTAATCAGAGACCCGTGGTTTCTAAAGGTGACACGGTTAAGAAAGGGCAGGTTATAGCTGATGGTTCAGCTACGGACCAAGGAGAACTTGCCTTGGGACAGAACATACTTTGCGCGTTTATGAGCTGGCGCGGTTATAACTTTGAGGATGCGGTTATTATAAGTGACAGGTTAGTCAAGGATGACAGGTTTACCTCCATACATATTGAGAGGTATGAGATCGAAGCCCGTGAAACTAAACTTGGTCCGGAAGAAATCACAAGGGATATACCTAATGTTGGAGAGGAGAGCCTACGTGACTTAGATGAGTTCGGTATTATTCGTGTCGGCGCTGAGGTCGGGCCTGGTTCTATATTGGTAGGCAAGATCACTCCTAAGGGAGAGACTGAACTTACTGCTGAGGAGAGGTTATTGCGTGCTATATTTGGTGAAAAAGCGCGCGAGGTCAAGGATAGCTCTTTGAGGGTACCACATGGTGAGTGGGGTAAGGTGATCGATGTGAAGGTATTTTCCAGAGATAACCATAGTGATTTACCTGCCGGCGTGCATAAACTTGTACGTGTGTGGGTGGCACAAAGGAGAAAGATTTCTGTCGGCGATAAGATGGCAGGCAGGCACGGTAATAAAGGTGTTATATCTTGTATTGTACCAGAGGAAGATATGCCATTCTTACCCGATGGAAGATCAGTTGACATAATTCTTAATCCTATAGGTGTGCCATCTCGTATGAACATAGGTCAAATCCTTGAGGCGCATTTAGGCTGGGCTGCTGAGGCTCTCGGCTTTAAGGTGCTCAACCCTATTTTCGATGGGGCAAGCGATACGGCAATAGAAGATGCTTTGGCAAGGGCCTGGATAGTTGAGCAATCTGGTGCTATCGACCGCGCTTGTGCTGACAGGCATAGGAAGATTGATATTGAGAAAGCAAAATCATGGCTTGCGGATAACGGTTATAACCCTGATAAAGTCTTTGATGACCAGTATTCAGGAGTGGCGAGGAATGTTTGTCTTCGTTTATGGCTGGAAAGTTTAGGCGTAAAAGCCTATAAGCTTAGCGACCAAGAAGTGGAGGAAATGGTGGACAAGGTCTATATGGAACATAGACTGTCGCCTCCTATATTCGGCAAGATGAATCTCCGCGATGGGCGGACTGGTGAGGCGTTTGATCAGCCGATAACAGTTGGTGTCCTTTACATTATGAAGCTTATCCACCTGGTAGAAGACAAAGTACATGCTCGTTCAACAGGTCCTTATTCTTTGATTACCCAGCAGCCGCTTGGAGGGAAGGCACAGTTTGGTGGTCAGCGTTTTGGTGAGATGGAGGTGTGGGCACTGGAAGCATATGGTGCTAGTTATACGCTTCAGGAGATGCTCACCATCAAATCAGACGATGTGACTGGCAGAGCCAAAGCTTATGAAGCTCTAGTTAAAGGTGAAGATGTGTTTCAGCCCGGGGTTCCAGAGTCTTTTAAAGTCCTATTTATGGAATTGCGCAGTTTAGGTCTCGCTGTGGAATTGCTCAATGAAGAGGAGGAGGTGGTGGGATTTCTTGAGGAGAGGAAGCGGATAGGAAGTAAGGCTAAGACTTCGAGTTAAGGGAGAGGTAAGATGATAGAAGTAAATGATTTCAATGCTGTTCGAATCTCGCTGGCTTCGCCAGAGCAGATTCGAAGCTGGTCTTATGGTGAAGTAACTGAACCAGAGACGATAAACTATCGCACTCTAAAACCGGAAAAGGACGGGCTTTTTTGCGAAAGAATTTTTGGGCCGACAAAGAACTACGAATGCTATTGTGGAAAATATAAAAAGATACGGTATCGGGGTGTGACTTGTGATAGGTGTGGCGTTACAGTAGAGCACTCCCGTGTACGTAGAATACGCATGGGTCACATTGAACTAGCCGCACCGGTTGCCCATGTCTGGTTTGCCAAGGGGATACCCAGCAGATTGGCATTGCTCTTGGATATTTCTCCTCGTAATCTCGAGCGAGTTCTGTATTTTGCGCAATATATTGTCACCTCAGTTGATACGCAGGCTCGTGACGAAGTAGTTAAAAGACTGAAAGAAAGCCTTAGACAGCGGGTTTCGAAAAGGGAGGCAGCACTGGAGAAACGCATTTCTCATGAGCAAGCTAGGGAACAGCCTGCCTCAAATCTGGAGACAATCACGAAAATAAACGAGTTGCGGCGTGAGTTTGAAGAGGAGAAAGCGGAACTTCAGGACATATTGCAGGAAAGGATATCAATCCTTGAAAACCTGCAGCCATTGATGCTCCTCACTGAAAATCAATATCAGGAGTTGAAGGGGGATTATGGCGATTTCTTTAAAGCTGCTATGGGGGCGGAGGCAATCCTTGACATTTTGAGGGATATGGATCTGGAGAAGTTGCGGCAGGAACTCTGGGAAGAGGTTCGTTCTAGTTCTGGACAGCGCCGCAAGAAGGCGATAAAGAGGTTGCGGGTGGTAGAGGCTTTTTGGCGCAGTGGTAATAAGCCTGAGTGGATGATATTGACTGTTCTCCCGGTGTTACCTCCAGATCTTCGTCCCATAGTGCAACTTGATGGGGGGCGGTTTGCTACCAGTGATCTTAATGACCTCTACCGCCGGGTGATTAATCGTAATAACCGTCTTAAGCGGTTGATAGACCTAGGTGCTCCTGAGATCATCATTCGTAACGAGAAAAGAATGCTTCAAGAGGCTGTTGACGCGCTTGTTGATAGTGGGCGCAGAGGACGGGCGGCTGCAGTGAGCGGAACTCACAGGTTGAAGTCTCTATCGGATATGCTTCGTGGGAAGCAGGGGCGTTTCCGTCAGAACTTGTTGGGCAAGCGGGTGGACTACAGCGGTCGTTCAGTTATTGTTGTTGGACCTGAATTGAAGTTACATCAGTGTGGTTTACCTAAGCATATGGCTCTGGAGTTATTTAAGCCTTTTGTAATGAGGCGCCTTATCGATCAGGGCTATGCTCACAACATCAAGAGCGCCCGCAGACAGGTAGAAAGAGCAAGACCTGAGGTATGGGACATTCTGGCTGAAGTGGTTAAAGAACGTCCAGTTTTGCTCAATAGAGCTCCTACTTTGCACCGCTTGAGCATTCAGGCTTTCGAGCCAGTTCTCATCGAAGGCAGTGCGATTCAGATCCACCCGTTAGTTTGCGCTGCCTTTAACGCGGATTTCGATGGCGATCAAATGGCAGTTCATGTGCCGCTCTCTCGGGCAGCAGTTAGGGAAGCGAAGGAACATATACTTAGTATTCATAATATGCTACTGCCAAGCTGCGGTGAACCTGTGATGACACCTACGCTAGATATGGTACTGGGCTGTTATTATCTTACTATTACCCGTCCGGGGGCTAGGGGGGAAGGGATGGTCTTTGGTAGTTTTGATGAGGCTAAGCTGGCTTATGAGACGGGTGCTGTAGAACTGCATGCTGAGATAGAGGTAAGGCTTGAATCGGGAGGGGTAAGGCTAAAAACCAGTGTAGGGCGGATTTTATTCAATGAAGTACTGCCGCCCGAGTTCCGCTTCTGTAATCAGGTAATGGACAAAGCCTCACTTAAACGCTTGGTATTGGACTGTTATCGTGTATTAGGAAGCACTCCCACGGTGACAGTGCTCGATAACCTTAAACGCTTGGGGTTTGAGTTTGCTACCAAATCAGGGGTCACCATTGCTGCCAAGGATATCGAGGTGCCGAAGAACAAAGCGAAGATTTTGGAAGAAGGTGAGGAAAAGATAGCTGTTATTGAAAGTCAATACGATCGAGGATTGATTACAGAAGACGAGAGATATAGCAGTGCGATCCAGGTGTGGTCGGAGACCACAGATAAGATTACAGATACTGTTGCCCAATCGCTTGATCGTTATGGCGGGCTTTATATGATGGCAACATCGGGTGCTAAGGGTAATATCTCGCAGATTAGACAGATGGCCGGGATGCGCGGTCTTATGACCGACCCTTCTGGTAGGATAATAGACTTTCCTATCCGCTCCAGCTTTCGTGAGGGACTCGATGTGATAGAGTATTTTATTTCAACTCATGGAGCCCGCAAAGGTCTGGCTGATACTGCACTGAGGACTTCTGATGCTGGTTATCTTACACGCCGACTTATAGATGTAGCCCAAGATTTGATTATTCTGGAAAAGGACTGTGGTACCGAGGAAGGTGTCTGGCTGTTTGACAAGCCCGACAAGGGGTTATTACCACCTTTGGGTGAGCGAGTCTTGGGACGTTTGGCGGCTGCTGACGTTATTGATCCTGTGACCGGTGAAGTTATTGTTCGCAGAAATGAAGAAATCAATGAGGATAGGGCGAAACAAATTATCGATGCAGGTATTACGCAAGTTTATGTCAGATCACCTTTGAGTTGTCGTTCAAAGCGAGGTATCTGTCAGCATTGCTATGGGCGGGACCTAGCTAGACGAGGACTGGTAGCTATTGGCACTGCTGTGGGTATCATCGCTGCTCAAAGTATCGGTGAACCCGGCACACAGCTAACTTTGCGGACTTTCCATACAGGGGGCGTGGTCGGTGCCGATATCACTACAGGTTTGCCGAGAGTCGAAGAGTTGTTTGAGGCTAGGGTCCCGAAAGGTGTGGCTGTTGTTTCCGAGATCGATGGTGTTGTGGATGATGTGATCGAGACTCAAGATATTCGGAAGGTCAAGGTTGTCAGTTCTGAATACTATCAGGACGAGTATGCTTTGCCCTCAGGAGCTACCGTGCTGGTGGCTGATGGGCAATGGGTCGAGGCTGGAACCAGACTAGCTTCCGTAGCCTCTCGGTCTCCAGAGGAAATAGCTGAGCAGCGTCTGGCAGTTGCCGATGACTCCCTCATTATAGCCAGGGTTTCTGGCACTGTGACCATCCGCAACAGACAAATCTTTATCGGGTATGAGGAAGTTGAGGAGCGTGAATATGTAATTCCTTCTGGAAGTCGCATCCGGGTCAGGCCAGGCGATAGAGTGAAAGCCGGGGAACAACTGACCGATGGGGTGATCGACCCACAAGATATTCTGCGCATAATGGGCAGGGATGCCGTACAGCAATACTTGGTCGAGGAAGTGCAAAAGGTCTACCGCTCGCAGGGTGTCAATATCAATGATAAGCACATTGAAATTATCATCCGCCAGATGCTGAGGCGTGTACGAATTGAGTCTCCTGGCGATACTGACCTTTTACCTGGTGACCTGGTTGATCGATTTGAGTATGAGAGCATAAACGCTAAAGTACTGGCGGAAGGTGGCGAGCCAGCTACAGCCCAGACTGTTCTTTTGGGTATCACTCGTGCCTCTTTGAATACTGACAGCTGGCTATCTGCTGCTTCGTTCCAGGAGACTACTAGAGTTTTGACGGAAGCGGCGATTTGGGGGAAGACAGACCGCTTGCTTGGTCTCAAGGAGAATGTAATTATAGGCAAGCTTATTCCGGCTCGGGCTTTGTCTTCAGAGGAGGAAGCTATGCCTGCTGATCGAGATATGTTACCTGCGCTCTAGAGAAACTGGCCTCTTAGCGGGGGTAAGGTTGAAAATACTTCCGAGCTTAAAAGTTTTGAGTGTGGTGGGAAGGTTTGGTTCTGATTTGTTTGCCTGTTTTTCCACGACTTCTGGAATTTAGCTGTCTTTTCTGCAGGACCGGGTTTGGTGTCAACCAGTTGTTTTGTCGTGTATCGCTAGAGCTTTTGCAGGCGACTGGATTAGTTATGGCAGCGGAGTAGGGAAATATGCAGATATAATGCTATAATGTGGTGCGGTGACGGTTAATTACTAAGTTATGCAGCGGTAAAATGAAGGAGAAAGAAACAAGGACACGGGTAATTTCAGCCAAGCCAAACGCAGACGACGTATCGCTGGATACCAGGCTTCGCCCTCGACGTTTGGAAGAATTTATTGGTCAAGACAAAGTTAAAGCAAATTTAGAAATAGCGATTGCTGCTGCTAAAAAGAGGGGCGAACCTCTAGATCACATTTTGCTCTATGGACCACCTGGCTTGGGCAAGACTACTCTGGCTTATATTATTGCTGCTGAGATGGGGGTTAATATCAAGGTCACCTCAGGACCAGCGATAGAGCGTCCTGGTGACTTAGCAGCTATCTTGACCAACCTGCAGAAGAACGATGGCTTTTTCATTGACGAGATTCACCGGCTTAGCCATCCTGTGGAGGAAGTCCTTTATCCAGCGATGGAGGAATTTGTTATAGATATAGTAATTGGTAAAGGACCGGGGGCACGTAGCCTCCGCTTAAACTTGCCACCATTCACCTTGGTTGGAGCTACGACTCGCTATGCTTTGATGAGTCCGCCTTTAAGGGATAGGTTTGGTGCTGTGTACCGCCTCGATTTTTATGACGATATGTCAATCAAAAAGATCCTCAGGCGGTCTGCAGACCTGCTGCATATCGAGATAGACGAGGGGGGGCTAAGCCAAATTGCCTGCCGGGCTAGAGGAACACCCCGGGTTGCTAATCGTCTTCTCAAAAGAGTGCGCGATTATGCCCAAGTGGTAGCTGATGGCGTGATTACGGAGTCAGTGGCGATTGAGGCACTTCTAAGACTGGAAATAGATTCTCTGGGGCTGGATGAGGTTGACCACAAAATATTACATACTATTATTGAGAAATTTAACGGTGGGCCGGTTGGCTTGGAGACCATAGCTGCATCTATCAGTGAAGAGGCTGATACAATAATGGATGTATACGAGCCTTATTTACTCCAACTAGGGTTTATAGAGCGTACTCCCAGAGGCAGAGCAGCTACAAAGCTTGCCTATGAGCACCTTGGACTTGTTTATCGGAAAGGTCATCCCGCACAGCAAGGTCTGTGGTAGAAGGTTGGTAATATTCGGAATTCTGCTGGCATCTTCTTAGTGTACATCCTTTACCTTGCCTGCCCTATTTCATAATTTAGGGCTGTTCGACCAGCTAGCGATATTGGATGAGATTGAGAGCTTTAACAAGTGCTATGCCTTTGGTTCAGTGGAGGGACTCGGTTGTTTTAGCACCGGTTGTTTTTTGGTTCAATGAGCGGTTGGTTATGGAAAAACGGGTGAAGATGGAAAAGGATGTTTCTGATCGAGATGACTTTGGAAGACTATTACGCTGTGCGTATGCGAATGGTGTTTTTGTTAACGCAGAAACGGTGAGGAATAGCTATGCCCTTGCCAAGGCATATTTGCCTGACACGGGGTACCAAAAATATCTGGTGGAGGTGGAGAATGAGGCTAAGCAGGTGCATAAAGGGCTGTGGAAATAATTTCCAGCATATCCGACGTGATCTGGTGCTTTGATAGGGGGTAGGGGTTGAATTGTTTGGTAATCTAGGCTGGTTTTGAGTGATTTCTAGTGAAGTTCTGTTCCAATAGAGCTGGACCAAGGAGAAGGAACAAACCGAGTAAAGCGATGAGTAGCCAGGTAACTGGGCTCACAGAGCTTTTGCCAGCGTAGACAATCATAATGAAGACGATTGATTCGAGCACTACTAAAGTTCCAAACTTTGCCCAGCGTTGCTTCATACGGATGAAAGTAGCCGCGGCTATTGCTAAAACGGAAAAACTTAGAGCGATCATAGGCGCAAAGTGTTGAATCTGTTCTTTCCATAATAAGTTAGTATTCCCCAAGAGGGCGACTACCCAGCCTATTGTTATGGGCAGAGGAAGCAACATTAATGAAGTGAAAAGCCAGTCCCGCTTTAAAGATGCTTTGGTAACGGAGATAATGACAAGCAGGACTAGAGGTACGTAGGCTAGAATTGCAAACCATGACCAAGCTCCGGGCAGATAAATCAAGAGGGCTCCAGTGGCTATTACCGGGACTAATGAATAGCCTAGCCATGGGAACAGCCAGTTTGGTCGACCGTGACACCAACCATAAATGGTAACGCTAACGACGAGAACAAGCACTATTGCTAAAGAGAACACGTTGTTCCAGAAATGTAGAGCAAATAGTAGAGCTATCAGGAGGTGGGGTAATCCGGCACATAGTGACTGGCGCCAGGTGCCTTGGCTGTAAACTTCATATATCTGGCGAGCAACTAGCTGCGGTGGTCCTAAGATTCTAGTGGCAATGTTTGTAGCTTCTTCCTCGGAGAGCCCTGACTCTTTTAGTTCGTGACTTCTGTCCTCCAGGTGAGTGCAGATCTCCTTTATCACATCACTTTCGAGCCCGGGGTCGAGCCTTAAATATCTTTTTAGGTTTTCAAAATAACTCAACTTAATTGGTACCACTGTAATAGTCTGTCAGTTGCTTGCTGGTTGCATAATCAAAGAGACCGCCGTGGAAAAATCTTGCCATACTGCCAGTCTTTCTGCCAGAATTTTTTGCCCTTTTAGGGTTATATAGTAATAACGTCTTTCCTGTCCGTTAGGCAATTTTTGCCACTTGCCGTAAATAAGCCCAGCCTTCTCCAATCGGTGCAATGCTGGATAAAGAGTACCTTCTTTAAACTGGAAGTAGCCGTTGCTTCTTCGCTCCAGCTCCTTAATGATCTGATAGCCGTACATCGGTTGGTTGTTGATCAAAGATAAAAGCAAAGAATCAGTACTACCTTTTAGCAATTCGCGCTCGTAGTTCATTAATTTCTCCTCGTTTCAAAGTGCACTTATTTAAGCTAAGGATAGCATTAGGGGATAAGCACCGTCAAGTATTCCAGGTCAACTTAGGTATCGGTGGTTTTCAGCGGCAGAATGAGTACAGGTCGGTTGCTGGAGTGCAATATTTTATATGCCACGCTACCGTAAGTCCACCTTTCCACGTACGAGTGCCCATGGCTCGACATTGTAATTAAATCACAATGATTTTCGTCAGCATAGCTCGCTATCTCTGAGGACGGTTCGCCGATTCTTATCTCACGCTTTATGGTTACATGCTCTCTGGCTAGCCTGGCAACTATTCTGTCAAGGTATTCTTGTGCCGCTGTTTTCATGGATTCCATGTCTTTGTCTTTGAAGTAGACATAATCTAAGCCACCAATGGTGTGTACATGTCTACCAGGGGCGACTATTTGTATCAAGATTACCTCGGCAGATAGCTTCTGCGCCAGTCTGGTAGTATAGGGTAGTATTGCTTCACTTCTTTCCGAGCCGTCAAGCGGCACGAGAAGTCGTTTTAATTTTACCGAAGAAGGTGGTGATTTAGAGACCTTGACCACAAGTAGCGGCACTTTAACGGAGTGGATTATTTCGTTAGCAGTGCTACCTAGCAACCAAGGGATTATGCCCGAGCGCCCTGTTGATGTTATGATAATAAGGCTGATATTCTTTTCCACGGCGTATCTGATAATCTCCTGTGCAGGTCTGCCTAGTGAAACCGAAATATTGATTCTGATTTCTCCAATCAGTTTTTTCCTCAGTTGTTCTGCCTGCTTGTTAAGGTAAGCCTGAGAAACGGAGCTGAAGTCTATTTCTTCGGTCCGGCACACCTTGATCAGAAAGACCTCAGAGGCGAATGCATTAGCTATCTCTGCGGTGTAAGGCAGTGCTTGTTCAGCTAGCTTCGAACCATCTAAAGCAACAAGGATGCTTTCAAACATAGCTTAAGTATACCTCAAAACTAGTAGTAAATGACATAGGGCAACAACGAGGATTGTCGCTGGCAAAGCATATTTTAGAAACCTTCCCCAGCTAATGGGATAGCCTTCCCTTTCTGCAATAGCAGTGCCTACTACGTTAGCTGATGCTCCAATCGGAGTAGCGTTGCCACCGATATCTGTGCCCAGGGCTAAGCTCCAGCTCAATGTAGACAGGCTAAGTCCAGCGCTATGAGATAGGCTACTTATCACTGGTACCATTGTGGCTGCAAATGGAATATTGTCCACTATAGCCGAGGCGAATGCAGAGACCCATATAATTATAGATACCACCAGGATCAGCTTTCCTCCTGACATTTTTTCGATGTATCCTGCCACGATTTTGAGCACTCCGGTTTCCTCCAGTCCGCCTACACAGATGAACAGTCCGATTAAAAAGAGCAAAGTACGCCAGTCCAACCTTTTGATGATGCCAGCAGACTCCTGTCTGCCGGTGAGCAAGGTCAGGATAGCGGCGATAACACCGATGAGAGCTACTGAGAGTCCTGTCTCCGCATGTGTAATGAGCAGCAACACTATAAAGACGAAAATTGCCGTAAACAACCAGAGCAGCTTTTTGTTCACAATAGCCTCATTTGGTTCTGGATACCGGTCTTGCGGTGAATGGGAGTCAGACTTGGAGAGAAGAGTACGGCGCGCGCAGAAGTAGAAATATACGATGCTCACTACCATGCCTGCCCAAGCGATAGGTCCGGTATTGATGGCGAAGTCTGTGAAAGTGTAGCCGAAGGCAGTACCGATAATTATATTCGGTGGGTCACCGCACATAGTAGCACTGCCTCCTGTATTGGCAGCAAAGATTTCGGCGATTATTATGGGAACAGGATCAAATTTGAGCAACCGGGCCAGCTCTATAGTGATTGAAGCAAGAAACAATAGTACTGTAATGCTGTCAATGAACATTGCTAGAAAACCTGAGAGCACCATGAAGACAACAAGGATGGGAAGCACTTGGTAGTTGACCAACCTTGCCATATGAAGACATATCCAGCGGAAAAAGCCTACTTTGCTTAGTCCTTCTACCATAGTCATCATACCGGCGATAAAGATAACAGTTTGCCAGTTGACTCCATGAGATTCTATCTGCTCTTTCCCTGGTACCCAGAATCTCAGTTGCACGAGCTGGTTGATATTTAGCACATTAATTGCTGAAGATGGGCTTTGCATAACGAGCAGGAATACGAGCGTAATTACAAGGGCAGCACCGATAACTGCTGGTATATAACGATGCACCCTACCGCTTATGATTACGGCGAACATCGCCAGAAAGATAGTGGTAGCGAGTATCTGACTTATTGCTGCCATTTACAAAAACAGGGTGAGTTGGCTCAGTCGTGCTATTTTAGCATTCGTGTTTTATCTGGGCAATATGTGCGAGCGGTGCAGTTTGTGATTGAGGTATCTCGGGAATAATTTTAATAGCCAGAGTTTACAGTGGGACTATCCTGACCAAATTTATAAGCTGAGATGTTCTCAGCTACGGGGTCTTTGTCGTGCAGACTTGGTAGAAAGTTCAGGTACGATATTTAGAAAGACCTCGACTAGCTTTGGGTCGAATTGAGTGCCAGAGTTGCGTTTCAGTTCCTCTATCGCTCGACTGAGTGGCATAGGCTGGTGGTAGGGTCTAGAGGCTGTCATAGCTTCAAAGGCATCAGCAATAGCCAGAATTCGGGCTTCCAATGGAATGGCTTCACCCTGGAGCCCTGTGGGATAACCTTTACCGTCCCATCTTTCGTGGTGGTGAAGTATAGCGGGTAGACAAGGGGTCAAGCTGGGTATGCGCCCAACTATTGCGGCTGCCAGCTTGGTGTGTGACTGGATAGTTTCCCACTGCTCGGCAGTCATCTTATCGTTTTTTCTAAGCAGCTCGTCGGGGATGCCGATTTTACCTATATCGTGTAGCAGAGCTGCAGTGCTTAAGTTGATTGTCCTGTCAGTGGGCAAACCCAGGGCTTCGGCTAAAGCTATAGCGTAATCGCGGACCCTCTGTGAGTGACCATGAGTATAGATATCTCTGGCTTCGACGGCAGCAGCTAAAGCATGGATAATGCTCAGGATACCTTTTTCTGCTGTAGTCCCGGTAGTTAAATAGCTATCGGTTGAAGTCAGGAGGGTCTTCGCTGCGACCTGTATTCGGTTTCCGCCAGTTCTTTTAGCGTAATACAGCGCTTGGTCAGCGGCATTGCATAGTTCGTCAGCAGTTGTGCCATCGCCTGGCCATGTGGCTAGTCCAAAACTGGCAGTGAATAAAAGTTGCTTAGCCCACGTTTTGTTGCTGATTTGTCTGCGTACACGCTCAGCCACCACGTAAGCTTGCTCTATCCCTGTTTGCGGCAAGATGAGTGCAAACTCATCGCCGCCGTAGCGAAAAGCTAGGTCGATATTCCTGATTGTTCTTTTTATTAGTTGCCCTATTCGACTGAGTATTTTATCGCCTGCTAGGTGCCCCCGAATGTCATTGTAGGTTTTGAACGAATCAAGGTCTAAAATGACTAGTGACAAAATGCCACCGTACCGGGAGTGGCGTTCAATCTCACGGTTAAGGCACTCTTCAAAGTAACGGCGGTTGTACAGTCCTGTAAGCGCATCCGTTCGTGCTTGTTGTTCAGTTTTGGCGTAAAGCTGAGCGCTCCAAATAGCTCCTGCTATTTGATTTGCAAGTTCTTCCAGTATTTCTCTTTCTTTTTCGCCGTAGGCGTTTTGTTTATAACTGAAAAGGTTCAAGCTCCCAAATACTTCTCCTTTACCATATAATGGGATATGAATGGACGACCTAGCACCTGCGCTGAATTTAATTTCATCAAGAGATGATAATCTGCTCTCAGCTATATCAGTCTGGAAGATGGTTCTCTTTTCCTTCAATACGAGGCCTGTTATTGAGTTTTTAAGCGGGTAGGTCTTGTCGGTTTGTAGCTCTGCTGGTGCATTGTGTGATACGACCGGGAACCTTACTCGATCTCCTTCGACCAGTGTTATGGAAGCCCAATCGAGATGCACTAACTTTCGTAGTTCTTCGGTGAAACTCTGGAAAACCTTGCTAAAATCTATATCTGAGACTATGGTCTTGGCTACATGGCAAATCGAAGCAAGGAGTTGTCTTTTTTGTTCCGTTTCCTCAAATAGCCGTGCGTTTCTAATGGGTAGCGCTATTTGCCCCACGACATTTTTTAACAGGTTTAGCTCCTTTTCACCATAAGCGTGGGGACGACGGCTGGCGATGACCAGTGCCCCGAAGGCTTCACCTCTTGCCAGTAAGGGTAAATAGACTATTGACCTTATGCCGCGTTCTAGATGGTACTTTCCTGTCCAGAATTTCTTTTTCTTCGCCAGGTCAGGTTCTATAATTGGTTTTTTTGTTGTAGCTACGTATTCTGTAGCTGTCCCGGCGAGTGGCACAACATCTCCTGTCTGCCAGACGGAGTCTATTTTTGAGGACATAGCGTAAAACCTTAGCTTGTCTCCCTCTATGATTACAACACTTGCCCAATCGACATCCATAATTTTTCTTAATTCTTCTGTAAACCATTGATATACCTCATTTAAATTCAGGCTTGAAGTAATTATCTTGGTCAAGTTGTTGACTAAAGCCAGAGTTTTCTCGCTCTCTTGGTTCCGTTGTCGGATGATTGATTTCTCGAGGATAGTTGCAAGGTAGTAAACGAAGGTGTCAAGCGCTTCTATTTCCTGAGTTGTAATGCTGGACTCGATGTTCGAAGCAAGTCCTAAAATGCCTATTATCCCGTTTGCTGCTTTAATTGGAATGCTGGCGAAGGAAAGATATCCAGACTGAACCAGTCTTTCGTTGTATTTCTGCGCAGCAAGCAGGTTGGATATAACCACAGGTTGTGCTGATGCGATGGTCTGGGAGATGATGCTTTTGGTTGTTTTGTCGCTGACTATTCTTTCTATTGCCCCTGTATTTAAGCCATGACGTGCAATAAGAGAAGTCATCTTTTGATCTCGGTCGATGGTTAGTATCCAACAGTCTACTCCTGGCATTATTTTTTGAAGTTCACCCAATGCTAAATCAGCGGTCTGCCTTGTGGTGAAAGAGCGGTCTACTTTCTTGCTTAGTGTTTTTATAGCGGCAAATATGCTTTTATCCAGCTCAGTATAATTATTTGTTACCATTTCCCTCTTCAATGAGCACTATTTTAGCAGAAATAATCAGATGCGCATATCAATTATATTTGCAAGTTCTATCCTTCTGGTTAGCAGAACCGCATTGAATGTGTTTCTAGAGATGTCGAGGAGTAGCGTATGATTGCAGCACAGTAAACCTGGCGGGCTGGTTAACCTCCAGAAAAACGATGCCTTGGCAAGATTCTCAATGGAGCCAAGCTGTTAAATAAGGGGCCAAAATTTCCCTGTTAACTTTCCAGTCTAGGACAGTATCTGAATATAACACAAGTATTTAATCTTAATAACTGGCATCTTTGCGGTTGATGATCCAAAAGGACTAGATTACATAGCTGGCTGTTTATCTTGGCGAGGTATGTGGGTAGCCTCACTGATGGTAAATTATATTAGCTCTATCGAAATTAAATGGAGATAGGGGGATTCGAACCCCCGACCCCTGCGATGCGAACGCAGTGCTCTCCCTATTGAGCTATATCCCCTTCGTCAATTCATGGTAACAGACGTTTCGAATCACTGTCAAGCTGCCAGGAGGTCATTCCGAAGAGCTGGGGATTCCTTGACACTCTGATGTGGTGCTGGTAGACTTACTTCTAGATTTTAAGGGCTGCTGCCCGTATAATAAGGCTTTCTCATAGAGCTTGGCCCCGTAGTGTAGCGGACTAACATGCCACCCTGTCACGGTGGAGATCGTGGGTTCGAATCCCATCGGGGTCGCTGATTTAAACTTTTTGTTGACATTGGGTCTCTATCCAGTTCTTATTGTTTTGCCCCCTAAGACAAATCATAAGTTGCCTTATTCTCTCTGGCGAGAGCTCATGGAGCAGCACAAAAATCATAGCCTTAGACAGCTAGCAAAGGAATACGGTGTGTCACACGAGGCAGTAAGGAGGGCTTTGATTTCTGCGGTAGAGTCGCACGTAAGGGGTGTATAATGGTAGCGATGGCAGGCAAGAAAGCGCAACCCCTTTCCCGTGAGACCATATATTTCATCGATACCTTCTTGGCCAAGGGTCTGTTAGTAGTGGAACTCTGTCAGATTCCTGAATTCATTGCCTTATGGCAAAGGGCACGACAGACGGTCCCGACAGAAGTCATGGAAATAGCATTGTCCCATCTTAACGAGATTTTTGGAAACCTCTCCCCTGAAGCATTAGGGGCCTTGTTGATGGGTGAAGGGGCACATTTGTTCTACGACCAGGTAGCTATTAGTCAGGCAGAGGAAGCAGCCATGAAACTCCACCGCATGTCTATAGCTGTGGATGATGCTCTGAAAAAGGCACGAGTTGAAGTGAGCTACCGTGCCGACCTGGAAAACTTGGTCAAGCCTCTGGGCGTGCCAAACTTAGTAGATATTATGATAGTTTTGGACTTTGAACAATGGGGAGTCATAAATGTTCTTAGAAACAGACCTGTGGGGGGCTTTTTGAGAGAATACCTTGAAGCTACTCTACTCAAGGAATTCACCGGGCTCGGCCTCTTGGAACTAGCCACAGAAAGCAAGAGCAGGCTCGAACAGAGGGTCAGACGGAGGATAGCACCTTTGTCTAGGCATTTGAAACGGTATTACCTAAGGCAACGGATACAGCTTTGGGTAAGGAATGTCGTATATGGAGAGCCAATTAGGGACATAGCGTCCAGACTTCAAGATGACTTGCAACGAGCAAGGGATGCGGGATACCTGCGGGAAGAATGGGTAAAAAGGCAAATCAGAGAGGCTAGCAAGATCCTGGAAGTGAAACGTCCTCCCGGTAGGCCACCAAAAGGGGGAGTGTTGCGCGTATGGAAACTCATGTGTGAGTAGTGCCTTTTATCATAAGCTAAAGCTTGGTAAGCTCGGTGGTGAGATGTCCGCCGAGCTTTTTATTGCCTTCAACGTCACCTTTGGGAAGCTCGTTCGCCTGGAGCGGGTGAGAAGAGGTTGGCGCCAGGCAGACCTGGCTGAAAAAGCCGGCGTTACCCAAGCCGAGGTCTCTGCCCTCGAGCGTGGACTCTATGTTGCCCCGGCAGTGCGCCATCGTATCTTGCGGGCGCTTGACCTCAGTACTGAGGAGAGCCAGCGATGATTTGTAAGCGAAGCCCTGCTTCAAGGCCGAATACGCAAGTGCCCACGGAGCTTTTGCGGCTGGCCGCCTTGCTCTGGGAGATAGCTAGGGCAAAGCAGGAAGCCAGCAGGGTCTTCAGCTCTAGCCAAGTGACGAACTCCTGCACAGAAGGTAAGGGAAATAATGATACACGCTGAAAAGTTAGAAAAGCTCATCACATTAGCTCTCTACTCGGGGTATCTCAGGAACGAAAAACCTTTGAGCCTGCTCATAGTTGCGAAACCCGAGAGCGGTAAGACAGAGCTCGTTAGCAAATTCGCTCACAACCAGGGGATTGTTTTCCTCACCGACGCCACGGCGTATGGGATCACGAAGACCTTCCTTCCTGTCCTCGAGGCGGGCAAATTACGCCACATTATTATCGCTGATTTGGTGAACCCTTTGTCAAAACAGCGGGCTACCGTCGATAGCTTTATCGCTTTCATGAACTCTCTCATAGAGGAAGGCGTTGTGGAAATTCACACCTATGCTATCGATTTTAAGAAGGAGGGCATCCAGTGCGGGTTGATTGCCACCATCACCGACAAAGCGCTCCTAGACCGAAGGCACAAATGGGCGAGCATCGGGTTTCTGTCGCGAATGTTGCCCGTGTCCTATCGGTATAGTCAGCAGACAGCTATGAAGATTCTGGAATCCATTGCCCGGAGGGATTACTATCACGAGGAGCCAGTTAGGCTTGGGTTTCCCCCGGAACCTGTCTCGGTGGAGCTCCCTGAAAAATACGCTCGCGGCATAATGCGCTATTCTACCGCGTTAGGGCAAGCGCAGCAAATCTATGGATTCCGCTATCAAAAGCAATTCCAGGTTCTTCTTGAAGCTGATGCCTTAATGCACGGGAGAGATGTGGTCAGCGAAGAAGACTATGAGGAGGTTTGCGGCCTGCTCGATTTTGTGAATCTCAAATTTTGTGAAATTTGAAGCTGGAGAAATAATATATACTCGGGTATATATTATTTCTCAGGGTGAGGATTGAAACAGCAGAAAAGGTTAACGACAAATTGAGAGCAGGCTTAAGCGTGGTTGAGTCAGAAAGGAAGGGAGGAGGAAACTACCAGATGGATGGCTAAGAGAAGACCAGAGGAAGGATTGGTTTATTGAGGAAACCGTGTTACAAGATGAGTTATTGTGCAACCTGTCGTTATTGGTGCCTACGAGAGTGTCTCACCAGGAACTACCTAATGCTCTTTCCAACCAACAGAATAACGGCATTGTCAATCATTTTAGGCACAGTTGTATTCCAATGAGGCTCAGTTGTATTCCGATTGCTGTCCAGATAAGTGTCCCACTTCTCGGGCATACTCATTATCTCGAAGGAAAGTTCAATGATTTCAACATACTTGTTTGGTGACTCGCCGGTATTACCATAAAAATACCAAAGGGTATTGTTTCTGTCCATTGGCATATAAGAGTTTGGGAAGAGAAAATGTAAGAGTTTAGAATTCGAGACAAGTTTCCCGCCAGACCTCATCACGTTTAGACTGTCGTAGATACTCCTTAGAATGGATATCGCTGCGGCTGAGTTCAAATTGCCTGCTCGTTCCCAGTTCTCCAATTCGGCCAATCGCCCTAGATTTGAAAGTATGTTAGACTTGAATTCGGTGAAATACTTCATTTTCGCAGCACGACTGTTCATGTCCCAAGACACGAGAGTGGCATATAACATTTCCATGTGGTAGTCGCTGCTTAAGAAGGACTGAATGCTGTCAGAATGATTCCTTAATTCAATTATCCTTTTGTAGAAATACAAATCGGGGCCGCTTCTGTAGCGCTCGTTTATTTCTGATATCCTAGTTTTAATCGTGTTAACTATTTGGTCTATTTTGGCTCGGCGGTCTTTGATCATAACGCCCCTGTCCTTTTGAGAGCACCTAAAGAACTACTTCTAAGGTGTATGTCGTCAGCGAAAGTGGGACAAAACAGGCCCTGGAAAAAGTGGACGCTTTATGGGCCATGCTCCTCCCTGAGGCTCCTATTATAGTCCCTTCTTGCTGCTGATGTCCTGCTCTTCGCCTCCTTTCTTTTCTGGATGATTTCGAGATGACGCCCGGTATAGACGTCATAGGGCGTGACATTGCCCAGCCCCAGCCAAACACCTTGAGGTGACAGCAATCGCTCGGCCAGAGCTCATTAGGACGGCCAGTCTTATCTTATTCCAGGGCACCCTGGACCCGCCTCTTTTGTCTTCCAGCCTCCCTTCAGACTGCCTTTTAAGCCAGCGGTAGTAGGTGCTCCGGGGAAGCCCCAGCTTTGCCAGCGCCGTTACACAGGGAAGCCCGCTATCCGCCACCAGCGATAGAATCTCCTCTTTCTCTCTTGCACTCACCCGCTCATACCTCCACTTTACTCCAGAGGTGGTATGGCCGTTTTTTTAGCACGTACACCTCGAGGGATAGCTCAGCTACCAGAGTCTTCAACCGGGCATTTTCGCGCTTGAGCTCCTGTACCTCAGCGCGGGCAGCATCGCGCACCGTGTCACAGGTGAGCCTCTCCTTACCCGCCTTCATGAAGTCCTTGAGCCAGGCATAATAGGTGCTGGGCTGGACGCCTTCACGGCGGAAACCCTCAAGCACAATGCGGATTTTCTCTTCGGCGGTGAACTTGCGGCGGGTTATCCGCTTGATATCCTTGATAAATTGTCTGGTTTCCTGGGTCCTGGCTTCAGCCTGCCAGATTGACCCGGTGGTAAGTTGTACCATGGCTTACTCCTCCCTTCGTCTCATAATCTAATGCCTTACCTGGAGTAGGAGCAAGCCCCAAGGTGTCCATTACCCTGTGTCTTGAAACTGTCTCATTTTCGCTGAAGATTTACACTTGGTTGCTTCCGAGATAAATGGGCACCAGGAACGAAGACTGCTTAGAAATTGGGATACGATTAACGAGGTAGCTACAGTCGATCAGAATGGTTAAATACGGGAATAGGGCAACGGTGCACGCCTTGTGTCTTACACAGACTAGTTGACGCTATGACATCTTCACGCTGTTCAGTTTCATTCACCTCTCTCGCATATAAACAAAATTTCAAGGGTTTCGGAACGGTAGCATACGGCTGGATAGTGGGGCAAGCCAAATAACTTTCTATGACGGCTGGGCGACAGGACGTTTTCGTGTGGCCAGTCCTCGCAATCCGAAAGAAACTGCGAACAAGGCCCCACCTACAATGACAATTGTAGCTCCTGACGCCAGATCAAGCTCATAGGAAAGCCAGAGTCCGCAGAGAACAATAATAATACCTATCAAGCTTGAAAGCAGCATCATTTTCGTAAGGTTATATGTAAATTGCTTTGCTACCGCGGCCGGGATAGTTAGCATGGCTATTACCAGTATGATGCCAACCACTCTTATCAACACCGCTACCGTTAGTGCTACAAGGCACAGTAGGGTCAAATATAAACTCTCCACAGGAACCCCAACTACGGCACTAAACTCTTCATCAAAGGATATAGCTAGGAACTCTTTGTAGAACAAAAAGACCACCGAAGCTATGACCGCATCCAATATCAGCATTAACGCCAGGTCTGAGGTAGGGACGAGCAAGATGTTGCCGAACAGATAACTAAATAAATTGCCGGCGTAACCAGGACCGAAGCCGATGAAAATTACGCCTAGAGCCATGCCTACTGCCCAGAAAATTCCGATAACCGTATCCTGCGGTAAACTTGTCCTTCGGCTGACTATTCCCATGCCTAGGGCAGAAGCAAGGGCAAAGAATAATGCTACTAGGACAGGGTTGATGCCCAACAAGAACCCTAATCCGATGCCACCGAAAGAAGCGTGAGCTATGCCACCGCTGATAGATGCGATTTTCTTTACCACTACATAAACACCAATGACCCCACAGGCAGTAGCCGCTAATATGCCGGCTACCAAGGCATTCCTCATAAAATCATATTGTAATGCCTCCAGCATAAACCTCAATGCTCCTTCAATACACGGTGAGGCACTCCGTGGGCTATCATTTCAACGGGACACCTATAGGTAGCCTCCAGTATTTCAGGGCCGACTTCTTTGGACCCGTGATAGTACAATCGGTGATTCAGGCAAGCTATCTTATCGACATGAATAGAAACAGCGCTGATATCATGTGATACTAGCACTATTGCCATGCTCTGCTTCAGCCTAGCTAAAAGTTCATAGAATTTAGTCTGCACACGCGTATCCACACCCGTCGTTGGCTCATCGAGAAGCAATATCTTCGGCTCAGCTACTAGAGCCCGCGCGATAAACACCCTTTGTTGTTCTCCTCCCGAGAGCCTACCTATCTGTTTGTCCTTGTAATCGAGCATCTCAACGGTTTCCAGAGCTTTATAAGCCGCCTTTTTATCATCGTCACTAAAGCGCTTTATTAGCCCAACTTTCCCATAACGCCCCATTAGTACTACCTCCCAGACACTCATGGGAAAGTCACGATCGACTAGGCTATTCTGAGCAACATAGCCGATAAACTTTCTATTTCGCTGCGGAGTGCTGCCGAGCACAGCGACTTCGCCACTGCTCGGCTTTACCAGCCCGAGGATGACTTTAAGTAACGTAGTCTTGCCACCGCCATTAGGTCCTATTATGCCGAGAAGGTCATGCTGCTTTATGGACAGGTTTACGCCCTCTAATACGGCTACGTTACCGTAATAGACCCAGACGTCTCTCAGGCTGACCAACTCTTCGCTAGCCACCTTTACTCCATGGCTTGAACCAACTCGCTCAGAACCAAACGCATGTTGCTGATGTAGTCTCTAGCTAATGGATCTATAAAAACAACTCTTCCGCCAATCTCCTTGGCAATAAACTCAGCACTCCTCGGGTTAAACTCGGGCGAAGCAAAAACAATCTTGATGTTCAGCTCCTTGGCTTTTTGCACCACATTCATAATATCCTTTGCACTTGGCTCCTTGCCGCTAATCTCCACCGGTATCTGCTGCAGATTATAGTCCTTGGCGAAATAACCCCAAGCGGGATGAAATACAATGAAACGCCTATTTTTGAGGCTAGAAAGTCTTTCCTGAATATCCTTGTCCAGCTCATCGAGCTTCGCCAAATACTCATCTCTGTTTCCAGCATAATAGGCCTCATTTCGGGGGTCAACTTGAGCCAGGCCCATATAGATATTCTCTACCATTAATTTGGCATTTCTGGGTGAAAGCCAAATATGAGGGTCCTTGCGATGACGGTGCTCACCATCGTCTTCGTTACCGTGATTTTCTGCCACCTCTATCAGCCGTACGCCCTTCGAGCAGTCGACAACTAACATCGCCCTATTTTGCTCGATAATCTTGTCCATCCAAGCTAACTCGAATTCTATCCCCGAGCCCACTTTAGCATACATCTTCGCATTGCTGAGCATTATCATCTGACTTGGAGTTGGCTCGTAGGTATGAGGGTCAGCACCGGGTGGTACCATGACTGCGATATCGACTTTTTCACCACCCACATTCTGTACAAAGTCAGCTTGCGGTAATATTGTGACAACTACCCCAACTTTACCACATGATTGGCGCGTCTCATGGCAAGAGCTTCCTAGAAATGCTAGCACCAATAGTACCAGCGAAATAATCGACAACGGTCCTATGCCGTAGTTTCTCATGGCTTGTCTTGCTTGCAATTGCGACACAGACCGACGGATTCAGCTAAGTGCAGTTCAGTACAGAAGCCTAAGTTTCTGGCAATCTCCTTCTCCTTCTCACACAATGCCTCATCAGCAAACTCATGGCAAACACCGCACTGTCGACAGATCATAAAACGATGACAACCTTCTTTGTCACTTAACTTGCATCTCACAAACCCTCCGACTGATGACAGCTTGTGAGCCAGATTAAGCTGACAGAATAAACTGAGTACGCGGTAGATGGTGACATGGTTCAGACGCTTACCTTTCTTGAGCAGTATTTCCTGGATGTTGTAGGGGGACACCGGCTCCTGCAACTCGTCGAGAACCTCGAGAACCTGCCTCCGAGGCTGCGTCATTTTATAGCCCTTCGACCTCAAGATCTGCGCTGCGCTATCAATATGAGACACGCTCAGTATTTATTATACGCCGGCAGCGTAAAAATGCAACAGCGTTGCATTACCACTGGGGAACTTCGATTGCCGGAATACGAACCACCTACAGTCGGCATTCTTCCCTGGGCCTAAGCGAACAAATAGGGAACGGCTCACAATTAGAAAAAAATGATATGAAGAGGTTACTTTGCGTTATGTTGTACAACCATTGCGTTGCCCAGTGCCTGATTCTCGCTTAGAATTAGAGTGTGCGAGACAGTGGTACGTATGCTCTCGTAATAGCTTTGGGTGCCAGGCTTAACTTGCGAGTGGGCGCACTAGGCGTCCATAGCTTTCTGCCCGGATACTACATTTATGTGGGCAGTGCACTCGGTGGAGTGTCAGCGAGGCTGAGGCATCATCTCAGGTCAGGGAAGAGATTTCACTGGCACATAGATTACCTTCTAGCAGAGGCTGAACTGGCCGAGATATGGTATGCCTTAGGGCAAGATAGAGTCGAATGCAAATGGAATGAGATAGTAGAGAATCTCCCCGGAGCTGCGCCTTCGGTACCCGGGTTTGGCACCTCAGATTGTGGGTGCTACACTCACCTCACCTATTTCCCAGCGGTTCCGTCATTCAGTCTCTTCGCGCAGAGGTTGGAGCAAAGCAAGCTGCCGCAAGCCTACCAACTCGACTTAACAAAATGAGTTATTGTTTAACTGGTTTCGCACTTTCAAATGGCTGTGGGCTTTTCACACCCAATCCTGTAATAAGCCAGCAACCCGGATCAGTCGCCATCATGTCACCGGTTTCCTCATAAGCCCTGCCTCGGCAACCAGAACACGTTATTTTGTAGGAGCACTCGCCACATTCGTCTTTTAGCAGTTCCCTACGCCGCAACTGAGCCAGCACGGGCGAGTTCTCCCAAATAGAAATTATGCTCCGCTCTCTGACATTGCCAAGGTTGACTTGAAGCAACATGCATGGATTTACTTCTCCGTTGCATCGAATCATGACGTAGCCCATCGGCACACCTGCCGCACAACCCCTGCCATAATAAGGGATCCTTCTCAGCATCTCAACTGGAAAATGTTTGGGTTTAATCTGTTTCTCTCGCAGCAAAAGAGGATACATGGGACAGCCTGGCACTCTGATAACAATGGGGCAGTCCTCCTGAGACCGGGCAAGCCATTCCATTGCTTGTCTTCTCTCCTCGTTGCTTAAGACCTGCTCCTTACAATCGTCCTTGGCTCTTCCTGCCAACACCAGGTCGAAAAATTCAGCGGCATCGGCTCCATAGTCCACCGCCATGCGGAGCAAATCCTCCAACTGTGACAAGGTTTCCTTTCTGATTACGGTGTTGAATTGAAAGGGAAGTTGAACATTCCTGCATACCTCAACTCCTTTCAAGGTCTGCTCAAAAGCACCAGCTACACCTCTGAAGGAATCGTGTGTCTGAGCATCGGCTCCATCAACTGAGATGGCAACTGCCATAACACCCGCGTCTTTCATCTTTCGGGCCATCGTTTCATCGATGAGAGTGCCATTACTGCCGATGGTAGTTCTAATTCCTTTGCTTGAGGCATACTTGACGATATCAAACAGATCACCGCGGCACAGTGGCTCACCCCCATCGATAATTAGCAGACCTATACCCCACCTTGATAAATCGTCGATAATGGCGAAAGCCTCTCCGGTAGACAGTTCATCAGGAGCAGCCTCGTCCACTGATTCACTGTAGCAGTGCTTGCACTTCAAATTGCATTTTCGGGTGATGCTGTATGAAACCATAAATGGCGGGTGTATTTGCATAGACAGATCCTCCTTATTCGGAATTGCACTGTGTATATTATACAATCACTAGCACCATGTTGCGATGTGCAGGAGCCTTTCTGTTTAGGGGTAGTGTGGCTTATTAACAACCGAGGATTGTGCAATGACAGGAGGCTTGATATCAGGGAATAATCAGCCAGAAGGTTGGATATTGAGACCGAGTAGACTGATTGAAAAAGTCAAAGCTTTGACGTCTCTTCTGGCGACCTAGGCGGGTAGAATCGCGTCTCACGATGACCCGGGCTGGGTCTCCTTTGAAAGGCAAGGGGGCAGTTTGAAGGCACAAGAAGGGGAGTCAGAGTTAAATCCGACTCCCCTGTGCGCTAGGACTCCTGTGTGCTGGATTCTGCGTACAGTTATCCTATCGGAGTATCAGCTAGGCATAGGTTCACCTCCTTTCCTCTAAGCTTGGTAGCCCTTAAAAAACAAAAACAGGGGTGTTATCCACCCCTGTTTTTGTGTGGTTTCTTTCGGGCTATAAGCGTTTCAGGCTACGGCTACAGGCTCTTTCGCCTTACGCTTGCGCTTCGGCTTTTCGGTTTCCTCATCGGCTGGCTCTACTGGCTCTTCGGCTACCTCTTCCACTTCTTCACTGGTGGCTTCGGCTTCGGTTGGCTGGCTTTCGGTGGTAGTTGCCTTAGCCTGATACTCTTTTGCCTTATCGCTAACCATCGGCATACACACCACCTGGTAGCCATCTTGGCTAAAGAGTATCGGGCTTGCTGGGCTTGTTAGCTTGAGGTCCACCATGCCACCAAAGGCTTTGAGGATCTGTGCTAGGTATGCGCCATCTACTCTAACATACATTTCGCCATCGGTATCAGCTTTGACTTCTACCTGTGCCTTATCTTCGGTATTAGCCAGCACTATTTTACCGTCACCAATGGTAATGTCTACAGGATAGGATTTGGCGTCATACTCTATCACCTTTAGTAACCGAAGGGCTTTTAGTGCCTCGATGGCGTCAAGGTGGACGGTAGCCTCAAACTCGGCAGGAACTACTTTTCGCCAGTCAGGATAGGTGGTATCGAGTCCATACCACTCATAACGTATTAGCTCGGTGTCAAGAGTAAGGTATGTGCCTTTGTATTCGCCTGGTCTAAAGCTAATCCTTGCCCGTCTGGCTTTCCGCAAAGCAGAGGCAATGCCCTTCAATTCGTCCCAGCTAACTAAGGCTTGCCCTTCGCCATCATCATAGTCAAGAGTAACCATCGCTAGTCTAAAACCATCGGCACTAACCAGATTTAGCTTGCCCTCTTTTGCCTCAAAGTTGACGCAAGATAGCGCTGGTCTATCCTTGCTCTTTGAGACAAAAGGTAATACTCTGTTAAGGGCTTCGGCTAGCTCTGTAGCACCAATGTTGGGCTTAACAGAGTTATAAGGGTGTACCTTGACTTCGCAGTAGACGAAGGGCGTCTTGTCTGTCATGAAGTCACCATTGGTGATATAACCGACGCTGTTTCCACACACTACCTTAAGCCTTTTGATGGCAGTCCGCACCTCGCTGGCACTGCCATTGGCTGGTACTATCTTCACCATGTTAGAACCAGCCAGGGCTTTAATGTAGTTGAGGAAACCTTTTCGCCCTATCTCTACATCCATCAGCACCACTCTGGCAGCTGATGCGCTCGATAGGGCTTGCGCCAGCATCGCCTTGTGAGTGATAAAGCCCTCACCAGATCGCTTGCCCACAATATTCAGTTGTTCGATTTTGTCACCTCCCCTGCTATCCGATAGTGGGCAAAGGCTATCGGACTCGCTTAGTAGTAGACTACCGATAACCCGCACCTCGCTGGCATTATCGGCGTCTCCACTATAATAATCGTGGAAAATACCTCAAAATTGGACATTCAAAAGAGTATTTTTTGCTCTGCTTTCCTGTATCGCTCCAGATACTTATAGTCTCTCCAGTCTAGTTTACTGCCTTCATGTAGCTTGTAAGCTATGTCCACCAACCGTCTAGGATAGCCAATTTCCCAGACGGCGCTATCGTCCCAAGCGTCAAGGTCAATTGCCTTGCTATCGGCTATCAATTCGCCTAGCTCGGTTACGTTACCGTCATCGTCCACTATGGGCTTTGACAGGTACTCAAATTTGATAGCCTTTGGGCAATTAGGATACAGGCAATATTTTTGGCACTTCTGGCGTTGTATCTTGTCACAACTGGAACAGCTTAAGCCATTGGTAATCTTGTAGTGATTTCGCCAGTAATCGGCTACACAATGGCTGGCTATCCTGTGCATTGTACCTTCGGTAAAAGGCTTATGCCCGTTGTTTCGCTCAACTACGGCAAGAGTAAGCATAATGTCATGTAGTAAGTCTTCCCTATCCTGGGACATAGCCTTATGGGCATGCTTTGAGGCTACCTTATAATAGGTAAGCCACTTGCCCTCTAGCTGGTCATAGCCGTTGCCGTTATGATTGGCTTGCCTTTGCCTTCGTCTTCTGCTAGATTTAATGATACGCAAGGCTTGTGCTCTCTGGTTTAGGCACACTGCAAATTGTCCGCACCATTGGCACATGCCTTGCCTTGTGTCTAGCATCCACACTTTGCGGCACTGGCTACAATGTCCTGTTAGTACCGTCATCGCTTCCCCCTTTCGAGATTATTTGCCCGAAAGTGGACAAGCGCTCATAGCCAGGCTTTTAGCTTGATTCGTTATTCGGTTGTTAAGGTGCTTTTTGCTTTCTTAGCTTCATTTTCGAACAAAAAGCACTTTCGTTAAATAAGAAAACCGCTGTAGGTTTTCTCCCTGCCCAAGGAGGGCGAAACTTTATGTAATTTATGTGTTATAATGGAGAGTGAGATGAGAGAAGTTACATACGAGGAATATCGAGAATTCTTCAGGACTCACAAAGAAGTGGTTATAGAAGGAAAGCCGGTCAAATTATTAGACTGGGGTGAATTAAAGCTATTTGAGCCCAAAGAGTTTGCTCTAGAAAAAACGACGGTTTGGTCGTTTGAAAACAGAGGCAAGTGGGCAACTCATCGTGGTAATTATCGCGCAAACTGGGCACCAGAGATTCCTAGAAATCTGATTCTCCGTTATACCAATCCCGGGGATACGGTTCTTGACCAGATGGTTGGCTCGGGAACAACATTGGTGGAATGCAAACTTCTGGGCAGGAATGGCATTGGAATAGATATAAATCTTGATGCTCTGATGGTGGCTTGGAACAGGCTTGATTTTGTCTATACCAATATGAATTCGTGGCAGAGGCTTTACTTGGGCGACGCACGTAACCTGGATTTTGAAATAATACCGAGAGGGTCTGTAGACTTGGTAGCTACTCACCCACCATATGCCGATATTGTTCCTTTTTCCAAACAACAAAGAATCGAAGGAGACATATCGCACGTACATTCTATCGACGAGTTCATTTTGTGTATGAAAGATATAGCCAGACAAAGCTTCGAGGTACTAAAACCTGGCAAGCACTGTGCTATCCTGATTGGGGATACGCACAGGCATAAACACTATGTGCCGATAGCTTTTAGAGTTATGGAAGCCTTTTTGGATGTGGGCTTTATTTTACGAGAAGATGTCATCAAAAGGCAATGGCATACTGAAACAATGCGTGGGCGATGGAAGGAGTCTCACAATCACGATTTCCTTCTTATTTTTCATGAGCATCTCTTTATCTTTCGGAAACCGGATATAGGTGAAAAGCTGACCAAGTTCAAGGATAGTATGAAATGGCACTAACCCCTGATTACGACTACAGCCGTGAATTGGTGGCACCTTTTAAAACTGGGACACGGTTTCAAGGCAAAGCAATCTTAGATGCCATCCGTTTATCGAACGGATGGATTATTCTTAAAACAGAGAACACAAAATCTGGGAGAGACTTCCGGGTCAAGACAGTCTACCAATTATCTCCGACTATAAGGTCATATACGCCGAAGCATGCTCACTTTGCGATAGACTTTTACGGGAAGCTCTGTGCCAACAAAAAAGCTGCTGAGAAAGTCTTTCAAGCTATAATCGATGTTTGGAAGCGTGAACCTGTTATCAACGTTCTGGGAAGATACGAAAGCCAAATGGTTGGACTGCCTGGATATCCCCTCGAGTATATTCTTCACGCCCTTAACTGGATTCTGGAGCAAGAAGACATCAATTTTGTTGGCAGACCTAACCAGAAGCAGGAAGAGCTAGACAAAGTGCTACGGCGACTTGGAATCGCTGTTCCACCCGACAGATTGGGAAGTGAATTAGCCATTTCACTATTCTGTTCCATCCTCCTCGGGGAACATCCTGTTAATGCTTTCATCAGAGCTAACTTAGATGTGCTACCTGTAAAAAGAGCTAGGGGAGCTATTTAAACGTGGCACAATAGAGCAGCTAATCGAATTTTGCATAAAGCTTTGCACGGCTCTACGATACCAGGTGTTGATAGGAAAGCATCAGACGATGAAGTCAAGAGGGCATACCTGGACTTAATGACCAGACTTCATCCCGACAAGACGGGCAGAAACACATCGGTACTGGCTGCTATCGTTAACCTGGCTTATCAGCAAATACAGAAGGAAAGAGGTATGATAGATGATGAAGGCAGAGGACCTTGAACTACTACAGAAAATAGCTGAGTATGAGGAGCAGATTGACTGGACCAAGCCCGGTGCTGAGCTGGGCTGCTCATGGCGTGATGTCAGGATATGGCCCAGCGTCCTCAACCGTCTTCTAATTGAAGGGTATCTCGACTGTCCATTTAAGTCTAACTCTTACACCGGCTACCGCCTCAGTGAAAAAGGATGGGCTTTACTCAGAGGTGAACTTACTGAGCCTGAGATAGTTGAGACCCACGAATTCTCTATCCCTGATGACCTATTCAACATAATAGAGGGATATGATGAAATAAAAGAGCTGGTAAAATCCTGTCTTAGAAACGAGAAGCCTGTTCACATACTCTTTACCGGCGTGCCCAGCTCTGCAAAGACGATGTTCTTAATGGAACTAGCCCGACTTGGTGCGCCGTACATATTGGGAAGCCAGGCAACAAAGGCAGGTATAGCAGACCTTCTATTTGAAGTCCAGCCCCACATAATCCTGGTTGATGAGATTGATAGATTGGGCACCAGGGACATTGCTATTCTACTATCTCTAATGGAGACAG